>JACCDX011579277.1_pt1 | contig 36673 bp, 53 predicted proteins | sample 7449681 | NCBI WGS metagenome assembly JACCDX01 (sample SAMN15323450, study PRJNA562643) | freshwater metagenome | isolation source: river surface water | place: USA:Blue River Watershed | collected 2017-08-18
GGCCGCTCATAACGACCGGGACAGCGAACTGCTTGATCTGGAACTCGGCGGCGCTGATCACGTCCTGAGCAGCGACGGGCAGCAGGTCGTAGCCCGAATAGAAGCCGGCGTTCGCGTTCTCAGCGAAGCTCAGTTCTTCCAGGATGACGTTACCGCCAGAGATGGTCTTGACGTTGCCGCGCTGGTTCAGGCGGGTCAAGAGGGCGTTGTTTTTGGTGACGTTGTCCGCGATCTGACGCGAACGGTTTTGGATTGTGGTCGCGACAATGTCGCTCACGTTCGGGAATGCCATGATGAAAACTCCTCATCTGATTGAAAACGAGCTTGCGCTCACCTTTTTTCAGATGCGCCTACGCGAACCTGTCACAGTCCGGCTGTGTCGTAGGTGGGACGCCGGGGCGTCTCCTAGGAGCTTGCGGTGGCTGGGGTGCTTGGGCACACCAGTTGAGATTCCTCTCAACGTGGTGTGATTATGGCATCAGCGTGCTGTTAGCTGAATGGCCGCCTCGATCGCGGCCCGCACGTCGGTGGGTTCCTGCTTAAGCGCGCCTAGGGGGGCGCCGCCGGAAACGCTCACCGCGGCCGCCTTGGCGCGCTGGGCAGCCTGGGTGGTGACGCTGGCGCCCTGAGTGGCCTGGCGCTGCTGCATCACCTTGCGCACGCTGTCGTTGAGGTAGCAGGCCTTCTCGTACGCCTGCTGCAGGGTCAGGGACTGACCCTTGCGCTGGGCCGCCTCGAGCAGGTCCGCCATGTCCTCACGCACGTCGTCGCCGAACTCAGCCTGGGAGATGAACTGCGCCACCTCGTTCTGAGCGCGCTCGGCGACCTGCTGCTGCTGGTACACCTGGGCCTGCTGGAACTGGGTCAGCATCTGCTGCACCGGCGCCAGGCGCTGGTTCAGGACCTGCTCGATGGCGGCCTGCTGCGGGTCCACACGTGGCGCCTGGCCGGCCAGGGCGCCATCGAGCTGCTCGATGAACGCGTTGCCGAAACGGCCGGTGCCGAACTGGTTGATCAGCTGGGCCATCATGGTGGCCAGCTCGGGCGCAGTGCCCGTGCGCAGCTTGGCCGCCGTGCTCATCATGTTGTCGATGGCCTGCAGAGGATTAGAACCTTCGGCCTTAATGAACGACATGTAGGGCGAGATAACGCGGTCGATAGATTCAGCCGTCTTGCGCGCCTCAGCTGTCTCTTGCAGCGTGCGCTGGACCTCCACTTCGCGCCGGGCGATCTCGGCGCGCACAGGCTCAGGCAGTGAGCCCCAGTGCTCGCGGATCTCGGGCTTCCACGATGCCGGCGGGCGCTCGCCCTGCTGTTTTGGCCCGGACTTTGGGCCCGGCTGCACGCCTTCGGCCTTTGCAAATTTTCCTTGCTCGTCGCGTGCTTGTTGTTGTGCCTGCTCGTTGTCAGGCTGCTCGGCCTCAGAAATCGCGTTCAGGTCGGCCGCGGGCTCAGCCTCTGCGGTGGCCTCTGCGGCGGGCTCTGCGGCCGCCTGGGGCTCGAGATCGAGAGGCGCCTGGACTGGCGCGGGCGCCGCCTCTGGCGCCGGCGTGGTGGCTTGCTCGGGCTCTTCGATCGCGGAAGCGATCGCGTCGCGCAGGGAGGTCGTGGGTTCGCTCATGGGTTATCGCCTGTTTTGGAGTTGATGAATTGCGCGCTCTACGTCGCTTCGGCTGAATGACCCGCCCTGCTGCATGTAGCGTTCGCGGGACACCTGGGCTTTCGCCCAAGTCTCTTTGAAGTCGTCGGCCGTCGTGAGGCCGGTCGCCTTCATGTAGTCGCGGTGCTTGGTCCGCGAGCTGATGTCGGTGCCGTCGGGCGCCTTGAGCCCGTCATAGCTGCGATCGCCCCACAGCGCGCCCGAGTCGGTGCGCAGCTCGGGCTGGTAGTCGGCAGTGATCTCAATGAGCTCGCCGGTCTGGCGGTCTTGCACGTAGCGCCTACGCGTCATTTCTCTTCCTCATCACGTTCGCTCTTCTTACGCAGCGCGGAAATCGCTGCACCCTTGATTTCCCTCTCCAGGACCCGGCCCATGTCCGGTGCCTTGTCAGAGGTGAACCCGTAATACAGCCGGCGCCAGTCGCCACCGTCCTTGATCGGCGCCGTGCCCGTGTAGCCCAGCTCCTTGTGCGCGCTGAGCGCATCCTGCAGCTCGGTGAACGATTGACGCGGCAGCTTGCGCCAGTCAGGGTGCGCCATCTCATGCGGCTCAATGCGGCCGCGGTAGCGGTCCCACAAGCGCCATTGCTCAGGGAACAGCTCAATCGCGGGATTCGCGCCACGCGACTCGTCCACGTAGTCCATGATTCGCCGGTAGTACGGCGACGCGACCGTGAACTTGTCCGGCTCGAATGCCAGCTTCTCGGGCGCGAGCTCGGGCGGCACGTTGGGGTTGAGCTCGCCACCCTTGAGTCGATATTTCCACTCGGGGTGTGAAGAGATCACGCTGATGGCGGCCTCCTCCTCACTCATCGGGGCCTTGCGTGCTTTGCTGTCCACCAGGCTGCGCACGCGAGATGCGAATTCGGGGTCCTCCTGCATCAGGCGCGGATAGCCGTGCCGAATCATGTGCAGGTCCACCGCGCTGGTGTTGGCGCGCGCCAGATCGGTCCAGGGCACCCCCAGCGAGGCCGTTTTCACCGACAAGCCAGGCACCTGGTTCATCACGCGCCAGCCCACCTCACGCAGTGTCTCGCCCTCTTGCGGGGTAAACATCTCCGGCTTGTCGCGCAGCAGCTTGGCCAGCATGGCCTGGTTCTCGATCGCGGCCGTGCCCTTGACGCCGAGCCCGCCGCGAGAGGCGGCACCAACGCCGGACTCGGCATCCATCACGGGGCCCAGGTTCGGCGTGCCAACACGGGCCGCGAGCTGGTCCAGCTCCTCCGGCGTGCGCACGCGGAAGCGCTGCGCCAAGAATTCGTTGGGCGTCAGCGGCGCATTGGGTGACAGCAGGGCGAAATTGAGGTCGTTGAAGACATCCACCGGGTCACGCGAGCCGGGCCGCTCATACGTGCGCAGGAATTTCTGCATCAGCTCGTTGTGCACGTCCTGCGGCAGCGCTTTCGGGTCGAAGTTGTTGGCCTTGATGCGGAACAGGTCAGGAATCGTGAACTTTCCCTCAAGGCCGCCAGGCACCATGATTTCCTTGCGTGTCGTCAGGTCAGAAATGCCCAACGACTGCATCGGCGACTGGCTGAAGTCGGCACCGTGACGCGCGCCGAACTCAGCCCAGTCCTGATCACTCATCTCGGTCGGCTTTTTCGGCAGCGTTTGCGGCTCCTGCCGATACCGCGCCCGGTTGGCCACAGCTGTCTCGACTTCTTGCCGCGGCACCGTGCCGTCACCCTTCAATCGCGGGTCCGCCTTGAACGATCGGACGATGTCTTCCTCGCCTTCCGGGATCAATTTCCCGACCTTGGCGCGGTCCAGATTCTTCACGTTCTTGCGCAGGGCACCGATCGTCGCGTCCGTCGCACGCGTACCAGCGCGCGCTGCCATGCTTGTGGTTTGGCCACCGGGGATAGGCGCCAGCATGGCCAGATCAAACGTCTCAGGACGCAGCTGTAGGGTTTGCCCACGGCCTTTGGTCATGCGCTCGCCGTACGCGAAGCGCTCCGCACCTTCAGGCGCTTGCCCCAGGAACATGTCGCCCAATTGCGCGCCGCCAAGTAGCGGCACACCCTCTGGCACAGCGACGTTGTTGCCGAACTCGCGAGCATTACGCAGTGCTTCAGCCAAGGCCATCGCCCAAGGGCGTTTGACGGGGGTCGCGCTGACGAAGGTTTCCATGTGTTACTCCAACGTGAGCAGGTATGCGGTGGTCTGGTACAGGCGCAGGATCTCGTCAATGGTGTTTTGCATCGCGCTGTCCTCACGCTCGCACACCTGGTAGCGATACATCTCGATCCACTCGCACTGCTGCTCGAGCAGAGCGCTAATGTCGTCTGTCTGCTTGGCCTTGAGCTCGATGGCCAGGCGCTTGCCGTAGTACCCCTGATACTGCTCGACAAAACCGTCGAGCAGCTCGAGCAGGCCGTCGTAGAACTTGCCCAGCGCGACGTGCTCGGCGTAGCTCTTGGTCTTCCAGTGCGCGAGGTGCGCCAGGTCGCGGCCCAGTAGGGCCATGCTCACGAATTCTTCTGCCTTGGTCATCGTTCACCTCACTGGATCGGGGGCATGCCACCACTGACGGGCGGCATCTGGGGCGCGGCCGGCGGCAGCTGCGGCTGGGGCTGCATCATCCCCATCTGCATCGCCTTCATGCGTGCGTCCATCTCGGTGTCGGACGCCTTGGCCATGCGCTCGCGTGCGCCGGCCTGCTTCTCGGCCACCTCAGCCTGTTGCATCGGGCTCGGGCCCGGGGGCTGAATGCCCTGCTGCTTGAGGCCTGCGATCGCCTGATCCAGCACCGACTCGATCTGCGAGCTCACGCGGAACTTGCTGATCGCCCACTGCAGCATGGACAGCAGAACAGGCGCGGCGCCCGGCACGCTTTGCGCCATCGGCGCCACCTGCGACACGAACGCGCCCAGGCCCTGCATGAACTGCACGGCCGCGTCGCGCTCTTGCGCCTGGTCCAGCGCGGCCATCGAGTCAGCCTCGATGGTGATGCGGTACTCGCGCATCTCCTCCTGCTTGAGCAGTGCAATGCCGGCCATCGCCAGCGGCGCGTCGGGCGTGCGCTCGATGTTGCTGCGGCGGATGATCGTCTCGGGCTGCCAGTGCTTGCAGATGATCTCGGCCTTGATGCGCAGGGCCTGAGAGATCCAGTCAGCGATGTAGAACTGGTTGAGCTGCACACGCGTCGATCCGAACTGCGCCTTGATTTGCTGCGCGGTGGCCGTCTCGCTGGCCTTGCTCGAGCCGCGCATCACGTCCGATACGCCCAGCACCTCGTAGATCTGCATCACCTTGTCCTGGCGATACTGGCGCAGGGAGTTGATGCAGTTGACGATCATGTCGATCGGCACGAAATCGACCTTGCCCTTGATGCCGCCGGACTCGCTGAACATCGCCCAGTTGTCCACGGGCACCAGCTGGTTCTCCACCGCCTGCGAGAACACGCGCTGCACGCCGTCTGCCGCCTTGTCGTACACACCGGCCACCTTGGCTGCACGCGTGAGCCAGGTGATGCGGGTGTTGATCTCATCGAGCTCGTTGAACTGGTCCTGCGCAAACACGTAGTCGGCGCGCGGCATGAAGTTCGACGTGGTGACGTTGGCGGCCAGCGGCTTGGGACACGGGAAGAAACCGTCCAAGCGCAGCGGGTCCTCTTTCACGTCCAGGATCACATCGGCGCCCTTGGCGTACCAATAGACCTTCTTGTTCTCCTTGCACCAGATCTCGTACACCTCAGCCTTGTTCCAGGGGTCGTGCTTGGGTGTCTCGGTGTTGGTGTTCTTGTCCGACGTTTTGTTGCCCTGCAGGGGCACGATGCGGGCGATCTCTTCACCGAACCGCTCGACCAACTGGTCCTTGGTCATGTACACGCGGCGCGCGACCCAGCGCACCTCGGGCCAGATACGCGCCGGGGACCAGAAGAAATCGTCCCAGAACACGTAATCGACGGGCGCGTCCTCATCGACAATGCGCTCGGCCTCGGTGGCCGGCGAGAGCTCCTGGCCGAACTCATCAAACACGGCCGGCACTTCATACTGCTCAGTCTTGACCTCGTAGCGCAGCCAGATCTGGCCCATGCCAACCACCAGCCAGTCCTCGATGCCGTTTCGCACGGCCGCGTCCCAGGCTGAGGTGTCGTCATCGAACCCGCGGTTGAGGATTCGCTGCAGCATCGTGCCGGCCACGCGGGCCTGGTCGTCCTCGTAGTCCTGGAACGAGCGCGACACGTCCGCCTTCGGGGGCCGCGCATACAGCATCGACAGCAGCACCTTCATCGTGGACCAGAACAGGTTCACGCGGGACTGGTCCTTGCCAAAGTCGTCGCGTTTGTCCAGGTAGCGATGCACGATGCGCTTGGCATCGTCGTGGAACTTTTGCAGCTCCTGCTTGGAGGCGTCGATCTCAGTGCTCCAGCGCTGCGCAAGCCCAGCGGGTGTGTTCTGAAAATCGCTCGCGCTGGTGATTCGTCCTGAGTCCATCATCCGATCCTTTGCGACTGGGTGGGCGCGGTGTCCCAAATGTCTTCAAGTGAGAAGGCATAGTTCGCCCCCCCGGCCTGCTTTGGTGCGATTTTAGAACCCGCTTGCTTTTTTCCCACCACTGGGCGCGCGGCAAGGGCCAAGTACCTGAACGCGTCCGCCGCGTGCGAGTGTTGGTCGTGTTTTGGCCTGTTTCGGTAGGTCTGGGTCCTCTCATCCCACTCGCGCATGTAGGCACGCAGGTGGTCCACCCCGTCATAGGTGGGCGTCTCGTCAAACCGGCAGTGCGGCAGGATCAGCCTGGCCGCCTCAATCCCGTCCTGCAGGCTCATCTCGGTCACCAGGCGCGGCGTGATGCCGGCGGCCAGGAACTGCTCGATGATTGACTTGCCCGTCTGCAGGCTCTTGGCGCGGGCGTCATGCGGCAGCCACACCTGGCCCACCTTGTACGGCCGGGACTTCACCCAGTCGATGTAGTGGCCGATCGCCTGGTTGTCGTCCTCCATGAACTCGACCACCCGATACCCGTCGCCCGGCTCCTGCCAGCCCCACCAGCTGCAGGAGTCGGTGTAGCCCAAGTCCGCCACCAGGTGCACCGGCAGCTCGCGATCGACCGGGAACAAGCCAATGCGCCCCTGCTCGTACGCCTCACCGATCTGCCGGGCGTAGTACGCACCAGGCACGGCGGCGTCGAAGCTGCACTCGTACTCGACCTCGAACGCCTCGGGCGTCATCTGGGCTTTCGCGTCGCGCAGCTCGTCGGGGTGAATGATTCCCGTCTTGCTGGCCGGCAGCTCCAGCAGCATGTGAGTCTTTGGGTTTAACCGCGCCTCTTCGCGCAGGTTCCAGAACAGGTTCTTGCCCTTGGGTGTGCCGGCAAAGATCGCCCAGCCGCGGCGGTCGGACAGCGCGGGCCGCAGCACCGTGTACCAGGCGCTCGGCCGGATGTCGCCGACCTCATCGAGCACCACGCCGTCGAAGTACATGCCGCGCAGGGCGTCATAGTTGTCGGCGCCGGCCACGTAGATCGTGCTCTCGCCCCCATGCCCGTTGTGCATCGAGAGCTTGAGCTCGGACTCGTTGGGCGCCTTGGACCACATCGGACGCGTGAGGTCCTTGAGGTACGCCCAGGCGACGCGCTTGGCCTGGTCACGCTGGGGCGCCAAGTACGCGAACTGGGGCTTGGCCAGGGCAGTTTCCAGCGCGCCCAGCACCAGGTCCGCGCACATGGCCACTGTCTTGCCCGCGCGCCGGTGGGCGACCACCACCGTCCAGCGCTTGTCGCGGTTGTGCAGGGGCTTGAACACGTCCCGTGGTTGGTATTCGCGCAAGTCCATCAGTTACCTCGGGCGCGGATGGCGGCGGCGCAGTGATCAGTCGCGCCGACCCAATCCTCTGTTTCTGCTGAGAGGCCCCACGGATGGCGCAACTCCTCGCACAACTTCGCACACGCCTCGCGCTCGGCTGCGGCGACAAGTTCGCACAACTTCCAAACCGCCTCGCCGGTCACAACAATCCCAGCCTCCCGCGCCATGCGGATGATGTCGTCGCGGGTCATAGCAGGTCCTTGATCGCGCCCGTCACATTGCGCCAGCGCGCCGCGAACGTGTCACCCGCGGGCGGCACATCGGCCAGGATGCGGCCGCAGCGGGTGCATTCGATGCGGGCGGCGCTCTCGAGCTCCTGCACGCGGGCATGCAGGCGGCGCAGTTCGGTTTCGATGGCGTGGATGTAATGCTGCTGCCCTGCAACGCCGGATGCGTAGCCTTGCTGGTACGCAGCATCAATCGGCCGCAGGGCGACGGGTTGTTGGGTGGTCATTTCCATTCTCCGTGGCGGCGGTACATCGCCTCAAAGTCACCGTCCCAAGGAACGAATGATCGGGTTTCGTCATGCATGGCCCACACGCGATTGCACCGAGTGCAGCCGACCTGTCTAGCCCCGGGATTGAATACACGAAGCACCACGTAGCGGTGGCCGAATAAGGCGCATAGCAGTCGCTCAATGAACTTCATTCCCCACCCCCGATCCCGTGGGCGCGCTCGATGGCGCGGGCGAACTCTTTCAGTTTGCTGATGCTGAAGCCGTCGAAGTACAGGTCTTCAATCTCTTCATCCATCAACGGTTGGCTGGGCGGGACGGCATTTTTGCAAACTTTCCCAAGCTGGCAGCGCACATTCCAGCAGCCTCGCGGGTCTTTATCGCACACCGGCTCCTGCCGCTCGGCCTGCTCAATGGCGAGGCGCAGCTCCTGCATGTGCGCCTCCATGCCCAGCAAGTCGTGCGTCTCGTAGGCCGTCAGCACGCGGCGCATCACGTCGAGCGCGCTCATACGCCAGCCCCTCCACGGTTCGGACGCACTGGGCATGGCCACGCGCTCTTGAGCACGTGCCCCACAATCACGTCCCCCGTGTGATGCCGCGATGCTGGCGTGTTGTCCAGGTAGTTGCGCACCATGTCCTGCACCTGCCCCGACGTGACGCTCGGCGGCACGCAGGCCACAGCCCCTTGAATTGCGTCCGCCACGCCCATGACGTAGCCCAGCGCGCTCATCTGAAAGCCGTGCGAGCCCTTCATGTCCGACAACAGCTTGTTGCCGTCGAGGAACTCGGCGTGGGCCGAGCCGCACAGCGCCAGGGTGATGAGCGCGGCCCTCACAGCAGTGCCTCCGGCATGTCGGCGGGGTAGCGGTTCGGCCGCGGCGCCGGTGGGGGCGCGGGCTCCAGACGCCGGCCCTGGGCGTCGTACTGCGGGAAGGGCCATAAGGGGTCGTGGGTCATCGAATTTCCTTTTTGTTTCAGGGCGTTGCGATTATTTGTCAGCGGTGCGGATTTCGCAATAGGGTCGCCAGCCCCTTGAACCCTTACGGCAGACCCATCTGCTTTCGCAGCGCCTTCACGTACTCGGACTGCTGCTGCGTGGCCGTCCCGGCACTGGGGTCGCCCGAGAGCAACCGCGCCGCGATCGTGCCCTTGCGGTCCGCGTCCTTGGCGCCCTTGTAGGTCGTCGTGTCCAGGAACTGCGCCTGCTGCGGCGTCAAGTCGAACGTCGGCGCCTGCCCGCGGCGCATGTGGATGCGCGCGGCCTCGTTCATGCGCACCGAGTTGAGCTCCTGCGGGCTCAGCCTCGAGAACGGGTTAATCACGACGCGGTCGTCCTCCGCAGCCATGCCCGCCACGTGCGGGTTGGCCTGGAAGTACTTCGTCTCAGACTCGAACGGCTTGCGCTCGTCCACGCCGTACATCGCGCCGATGATCATGCTTCTCAAATCGTCCATTGCGTTCTCCTCAATAGGTCAGGCGGGGTTTCAGAAATTTTGGCAGGGGCCCCGGCCCTGGCCACCCCCCCTACCCCCGGCCCGACGGGGGGGTGGGGGTCAGGATCGCCACCCCGCGGCACGGCCTCGCGCACCACGCGCACGGCCCGCAGGAGACGCGATCGGATGCGTAGCTTGGCCACCCTACGTGCCCCCGCCCTGCGCGCCTCCTGGGCCGCTCTGTGCATGGCCAGGCGCCGCCGTGCCGTCACCCCCTGCCGGCGGCACCCCCTCGGCGACCCCTGCCGGCGACCCTGCCGGATCTTTAATCCGGTAACCACCGTCGGAATCCTGTTCTAGATCAAGCACTTGCGTGCGTGCCTCCGGAATTTGTGCCGTCGTTGTGCCGATAGACCGGCCGCCGAGCCAGCTCAGCTCGAGCTTGATGCCGCCCTCGACGTTCTGGTTGATTTGCGTCGGCAGCACCTTGGCCACCAGGCTGGTGAACGCGGCGCGATCGCTCTGCGTGCCCTCGGCCAGGCGCACCAGGTACTCGGCGCCGCCGACGGTGTCGAACGCCTCGAGCACGGCGTCGCGCAGGTTCGTCAGCTTGTTCTTGATGCCCTTCGGCCGGCCCGCGGGCGTCCGCACGCCGTTCAGCGGGCTCCGCGCCCCGTTCTGTCCCTGTTTTTCTGCCGATTCGTTAGTGTCCACAAACTTTGGGATCTCGAGCTCCGGCAACGGCATCGCCGCCTCGAGCGCAGCCCGCGTGACCGCCTCCTGCAGCCCCTGCTCAGGCGTCATGGTCTTCGATTGCATTCATCGCTCCTGCTGCCAACCCGGCCACGCACGCCAACGCGAACGCAACCAGCCGGCTCTCGTACATCCACACCGCCAGCAGCCCCAGCATGACCGCGGCGCCGACAGCGACCTTCACCCCGACCCAGATTTTGCCCATCCTGACCTCCCGGCCGCAGCCTGTGGATAACTGCACACGCATCCCCCACACCCTATCTATGCGTGTGCGTGTGCAGGTGCAAAGCCCCTTTTGGGGGCTTTTGCACACACCTGCACCAGGACTGCACGTGCATGCGTGTGCACAGCGTGTGCAGCGTGTGCAGGCCGCCCTTGCGGCATCCCAAAACGCCGATTCCGGGCTCATCCCCACACCTTGAACAGTTCGGTGCTGGTCACCTTTGGACGCGTCTGAGCTGGCGGCTTAGGCGGCTTTGGGGTTGGTTTGCGTCCGGGCGCATCGCCGCTCTTGGCCCTGACCTCAGCCCGTATCAGGTTCAGCCGGGCCAAGTACTGGCGCTCGGCCTTGGCCAGGTCCTCCAGCATCTGCTCGACCTGCTCAGGCGCGCTCGGGTTGTAGTGCGTGAGCCAGGCACGCAGGGACGACATCAGGACCACCACAGCGCCCCTGCGCGTGCGGCCCAGCAGCGGCAGTGTCCGGGCCTGCTTGGGCCGGCACGAGGCTGTGATCCCAATGAGGTACAGATCCCATCGGAAGCCTGGCAATGCTTGCTTGAGTGCGACCAGGTGGATGTAGGGGCCGTCATTGACCTGCCAGGTCAAGAGCTCTTTTTCGATGTCTCTATGCTTCATCCTCATCCTCCCGCTGTGCCCAGGTCGGCCCCGCACCCGACCCCAACGTGACCCGTGTGCGGCCGGCCTCAGTCAGGGCCAGGCGTTGGCCGGTAGTCCTGTTGGCGCGTGCGTAGGCCTGGACCACCACCAGCTGCTCGTTGATGAGCTCGTACAGCAGCGTGAAGAACCCGCGCCGGTCCAGGCCGGCTGGGTAGTCAGGATCGTCCCGCAGGGCCAGGTAGGCGTTGCTGGTGCTGTTGGCGGTGGCCTTGGGCGTGAGGTTGGCGCCGGCATCGGACGCCCGGCCCAGCATCTTGAGAATCGCAGCGCGTTGGCCGTTTCGCACCAGCGTGGCCGCGGCCTTCAGGCCTGGCGAGCTGCCGAACCGCTTGAAGGTTTTGCTGCCGGGATCGAACTCCAGGCGCATCTCGTCTTGCAGCGGGCCCAGGTTGCACTTTTCATGGCGCAGCACGACGGTGTCGGCATCCCTGACCATTGCCCAGCGTGACCTGGCGCTGTTGTTCCAGGCCGTGGAGCCGCTGAAGGTGGTGTTGCTGTCCAGGCCAGCCCCGCCGCGCACACTGGCCTTGTCCACGTGGGCCAGGAGCAGCACGGCGGCGCGCGTGACGTGGGCGATGAGGTTCAGGGCCCGCATGAAGCCGCGCACCTCAGTGCGGTCGTTCTCGTTGGCCGCGAACACGTCCGAGGCGTTGTCGATGATGAGCACATCAGCCCCGCAGGCGGCGGTCGTGTCGGCCAGCCACTGCATGCGCTCGGTGATGGCGCCATCGCGCCACAGCACGCAGTCGGCCTGGGTCAGGTCATAGACCACCAGCCGATCGCGCAGGCTGGCCATGTCTACGCCCAGGTCCTGGCAGATGTTGGCCACCCGAAAGTGCACCGTGCGCGCCTCATCCTCGCCGGACAGGATCAGGACCTTCGAGGGCTGAGCCTGGATGCCAAAGAGCTCTTGCCCATGCGCCAGGGCCACGCCCAGCTGCAGGGACAGGTTGGACTTGCCCACGCCGCCGTTAGCGGACAGCAGCGTGACGGTGCCCTCAGGCAGCCAGCCCTCATACCGCCAGGCTGTGGGCTCAGGCTGTGCATGCGCCAGGGCGCCCCAGTCCATCGGCAGCAGCTCGCCTGGTGCCGCAGCTGGTTGCTGGCCAGGCTCATCCTGTGAGCCTCGCGCCAGGTTGATGTTGACCTGGGCCGCCTTGCGCTCAGCCGGCGCGAACTTCTCGGCCGTCTTCACTGCCCGCGGGATCTCGGCCCTGCGTGCCTCCCACCGCCGCAGCTCGTCCATGTCCCGTGTGGCCGGCCTGACCATGTCCATGAGCGAGTACAGGTGCTCGACGGCCGCACCAGGGAACATGCCCCCAGCCACCAGGTTGGCGGCCAGCTTGATGATGCTGTCGTGATAGACGCGCTCGGCTGGGTTGGGGTTGGTCAGGTCCGCCACCAGCTCGCCGGCGTGGTTGCCGGTGGCCATGTGGGCGCTCGTCTTGGGCGCCGGTGCAGCTGCGCGCATCGCGTCCAGGTCCAGGCCCACGGCTGCGCACGCGTCCTCAAGGGACCAGCGCGTGTTGGGGGACCAGGCCTCCAGCTGCACCTGCCAGGTGCCTGCGGCGCGCGGCTTGGTGTTACTGCCGATGGGCAGTCGCACATACCTCACACAGGCGTTGCCTGACGCATCATTACTGCGACCGCGGGCGGCCAGTGCTGACATAATCCGGTCAACAAGCTGCCTGTTTTGAGTATCTGCATCTTCCCCATCGAGGAAGATACCTATCTGGAACTTCCCCGGGCTGGTCTGGATCGCGTAGCTAAAGCCCGCCACATCCGAGAGCTGGACATCATCTAGGACCAGTACTGCCAGGCGCACGAATGAGTCTTTGCGCCTGACGATCTCACCGTCGCTGGTCGCCGTTAGGACGGCGGTGCAGTAGTAGGTGTTGTCATGTCCAGCCTTATCGATCAGGGCCGCCTGTTGCGGCAGGCCCTTGTACGGCCGCCCCGCCCACACGCCGGGGTCAGCATTGCTCGGGTCAGCGCGAAAGCTGGCCACCCAGCCATGTGTGCCGGGCTCGAGCTCGCCGTAAACCTCGGCCAGGAAGTCGGAGTTGGTCATCGTGGTGTTGCTCTCGATGACCATGCTCAGGCCTTGACGTGTGTGAGCTCCCGCAGGGTGACGGGCGTGCGCTGGCGCTTGCCCATCGCGATCAGTTGGTCCCAGTACCGCTGCGGCACCACACCACCCAAGCCACCAGGCGCAGGGGCACACCAGCGCGAGAGCGTGGACTTGTTGATGCCGAGCTCGTCTGCCACGGCGGCCTTGCCGCCCAACTTCTCAATCAGCGGATATGCGGGGGCCAGGGTATGAATCGTGGGGATCATGATGTTGTTTCTCCTAATGCATTGCGTTTGACGCATCAGCGAGTTTATGTCAGGCTGGATGATGACCAGTCAGAGGGACCGATGAACACCGAGTGGTTTCGAGACGTTCTCGCGCAGAAAAAGCTATCCCAACGGCGCCTCGCGTCGCTGATGGAATTGGACCCGGCCGCAGTGTCGCTGATGCTGCGTGGCCAGCGACGCATGACGCCTGAGGAGGCCCACCAGATGGGCATCATCCTGGGCGTCAAGACCACCGAGATCCTGAGGCAGGCAGGCGTCGCTGTGAGCGATGACGTGCGCCATGTGAAGGTCACGGGATACATTGATGAACATGCTGTTGTCACTCTGTTCCCGCGTCGCACCTACGACAAGGTGGTAGGCCCGGCAGACTGCCCCGAGGGCACGTACGCCCTGCAGATGCGTTACCCGAGCAACACCAAGGACGGCTGGATGTACTTCGTCTCGCCGGCCGAGGACGACCCGCGCGCGCACATCGGCCAGCTGTGCGTCATCGCCCTGGACAACGGCGAGCATGTGATGTCCAGCCTGCAGCGCGGCTACCGTACGGGCACGTTCAACCTCATCCGCTGCAGCACTGGCCAGGCCCTGCGCACCGATGCGAGCGTGGTCTGGGCCTCGCGCATCCTGTGGATCAAACCTTTGTAACACTTTGTTTTGACAGGGATTGTCCCTAGAAAATAGTTGGGCAAGACGTTGAGAAACCCGCAATGTGGCCATAGAATCACTACATCAACAACGCAAACGGAGCTCAACGATGACCCAAACCTACACCTGCCAATGCACGCGCTGCGACGGCTCTGGCCGTTTCGACCTTGGCACCTGCTTTGACTGCAAGGGCACCGGCTATGTAAACCGCGCGACGACCCGTGGCCTGCACCAGTTCGTGCTGACAGTCACCTACAGCAATGGCAAGACCAACACCCCCCGCGTGTTTGCTTCGACCCGCGCCAAAGCCGTTCAGATCATCGAGCGCACTCTGCGCATTAAAGGCTGGGACGGGGTGGTGGCGTGAACTACGAGCAGCATCAAGCGCTGCTGGCCCGGCTTCAGCAAGCCGATGAACAGCAACGTCGCCACAACGCTGAAAACCACAAAGGGCCGTGCGTGCCTTGGCGCGGCCGGGATGGAGTGCTTGGCGCGTGCATCTACTGCGGCAAGCAGCCCGACTCGATTACTGACTATTACCGCGACCGAGCAAACGGCCATCACGCCGCCTGACCGCCATGACCTTCGATCAATACATCACCGCCCTCAAGACCTGCGACTGGTTCTACGCGTACAGCGACGACCACCGCGCCTGGAAGGCCGGCGAGCAAGCGATGCAGGCTTTGCGCCTCGCCCAGCGCCAGCTGGACCCCCAGGGACTGTATTGGAACGAACACGCACCCAAAGAGTGCCGCATCTCCCGCAACTGAAACCAAGGACCCACGATGAAACCCTCCCACCTCTCTACCCCCCGCAACTTGTCCGAGTGCACGTTCGATGTCGGTTACCCGATCGACACGCCGCGCGCTGTTGAGTCCCTGCGCGACATCGTGCTGGGCTACGGCCTGGCCGTGTGCATCGGCTTTGGCCTGGCGGCCGCGCTTGTTGCGTGGTGGTCTGCATGAAGTGTCCGCGCTGTGGCGCGTGGGCCGAGGTGCTTGAGACGCGCACGCGCCCCGATGACACCAAGCGCCGGCGCTACGAGTGCGCCAACCTCCACCGATTCACAACCCTCGAGCACTTCTATGAGTTCAGCGCCCAGCACGACGCAGCAGAGCGTCGAAGAAGCGACAGCAAAAGCACTGAGTGACTACAACGTGCGCCTGCGCATGTTCTTGCTGCGATTGACTGACCCCGACGACCTGGGGCACGCGGTTACGCCGGAGGTCCGCCGCCTGGCGGCAGAGCTGGCGGCCAGCAATCGAAAACAATATTGAGATTTTCTAAACGACCCACGACAGGAACACCATCATGGCTTTCAACCTTCAATCCATCCAGCGCACAAAACGACTGCGCGCCCCCAAGATCGTCATCGCCGGCCCCGGCAAGATCGGCAAGACCACGTTCGCGGCCTCGGCCCCTACCGCGATCGGCATCCTCACTGAGGACGGCGCCGATTACGTGGACGCGAACGCCTTCCCCCTGGCCAGCTCGCTCGAGGAGGTCTACAGCGCGATCAAGGTGCTGCTGACTGCGGACCACAGCTTCGAGAGCGTGTTCATCGACTCGCTCGACTGGCTCGAGCCCCTGCTGCACCAGCACGTGTGCGAGCAGAACAAGTGGACCAACATCGAGGCGCCAGGCTACGGCAAGGGCTACGTGGCCGCGGCTGAAGAGTGGCGCACGCTGCTGTCGGGCCTCGAGGCCCTGCGCCAGCAGAAGAACATGGCCGTGATCTTGATCGCGCACGACAAGATCAAGCACTTCGAATCGCCCCTGCATGACGGCTACGACCAGTACGTGCTCAAGCTCCACGACCGCGCTGCCGCCCTGGTGCAGGAATGGGCGGACGTGATCGGCTGGGCCAACTACCAGATTGTCACGACCGAGTCCGATGCCGGCTACGGCAACAAGGAAGTGAAAGCCCGCACGACGGGAAAACGAATTCTTCATGTCGAGCCGCACCCCGCACACATGGGCGGGAACCGATTCGGTCTGAAGAACATGCCTCTCGACTGGGAAGCATTCGCTGCCGCGCTCGCGGCCAACAACTAAGCCATCAACCAGGAGTAATCACATGGCCAACTTCAACTTCAACGCTGCCACCGTCGAGCCGATGGCCCCCCGTTCGTATGCGCCGCTGCCCAATGGCGACTACGAGATGATCATCACCAAGTCGGACCTGAAGGCCACCAAGGCCGGCACCGGCCAGTACCTCGAGCTGGAGATGCAAGTGGTCGGTGGCGAGCACAGCGGCCGCCGTCACTGGGAACGCCTGAACGTCAGCAACCCGAACAAGCAGGCGGAAGAGATCGCCAAGGCCGCGCTCGCGGCGCTGTGCTTGGCCATCGGCAAGCCCGACATTGAGGACACGGTCGAGATGCACGATATCCCGTTCATCGCGCACGTCGAGATCGATCGCAAGGAGCCGGACCGCAACCGCATCGTGGGCTACTCGAGCTCCGAGGCCGTGCCCCCTGCGCCGGCCGCCAAGCCCGCGCCGGCAGCACGTCCGGCCGCACCTGCAGCCACTGGCGGCAAGAAGCCCTGGGCCTGATTTTCGGGGCCGAAAGCGGATGCTGTGATGAAGGTCACGCCGCCGGGATTGCACCTGCGGGTTTGTGAAGGTGGAACGCCGACAGACCCTTACGCCAAAGCGAATGCAGGAACCACCCAGCGCCGGTCTGAGAAAGACGCACCTACACACAGACGCAGCGAGTAGGCCCCACCTATTGAAAGAGAACGATGACAACAAGTAACGCACCGTCCGACCTGCGCCAGGCAGCGACCGATCTGGTCGTGGCGCTGAAGGGTCACACCCTGCCCAAGGGCGCTGAGGGCGCGCTGATGAAGCTCACGCAGAAGCTCACTCACACGCCCGGCCCCTGGACCACCATGAAGACGTTCGGCGGCCAGACAATCATCTTCGACTCTCAGCAGAAGTCGGTCGCGTACCTGCGGGGGTACAAGCACCCCTACAAATCCAATGCTCGATTGATCGCGGCCGCGCCGGATCTGCTCGAGGCACTCATGACGTTCCCCCAGTCGATGGCCTGGACCGATGACGAGCTGTGGGCATGGAGCGAGAAGGCGCGCGCCGCGATTGATAAAGCCACTGGAGCAGACGATGGCAACGATTCCTGAATCCCAACACACCACCGCGGCCGCGATCGTGCGGTGGTACGACAGCAAGCCCCAGGAGCACCGGCCGCACATGGGCGCATCGCTCATCGGGCACGCGTGCGAGCGCAGCGTCTGGCTGACCTGGCGCTGGGCCATGACGCCCGAGTTCTCCGGCCGCATCCTGCGGCTGTTCGACACCGGCAAGCGTGAAGAGGCGCGCATCCTCGAGGAGCTGCGCGGCATCGGTGCCCAGGTCTGGGACGTGGACCCTGAGACAGGCGACCAGATCCGCGTGAGCGCATTGAATGGCCACTTCAGCGGCAGCCTGGACGGCATTGCCAAGGGCCTGCCGGAGGCGCCCAAGAGCACCGCCGTGCTGGAGTTCAAGACGCACAGCAACAAGAGCTTCAACGACCTGGTCAAGAAGAAGGTGCGCGAGGGCAAGCCCCAGCACTTCGACCAGATGACCGTGTACATGGGCCTGATGGACATCGACCGCGCTCTGTACATCGCGGTCAACAAGGACACCGACGACCTCTACACCGAGTGGGTGCACCTGGACACCGATCGCTTCGCTGTGCTGATGGCCCGCGCCGAGCGCCTGGTGGGCATGACTGAGCCGCCCCCGCGCATCAGTGATGACGCGGCCTACTTCGTGTGCAAGATGTGTTCGTTCTGGAAGCACTGCCACAACGGCCTGGCTGCCGAGGCCAACTGCCGCACCTGCTGCCACGCGACGCCCGTTGAGAATGCAGCATGGCAGTGCGCTAAGCACAGCAAGGAGCTCACGCACGCCGACCAGCTGGCCGGCTGCAACACGCACCTGATGATCCCGGCCCTGGTGCCCTACGCCGAGCCGGTGGACGGTGGCGAGAACTGGGTCGCCTACAAGCACAAGGCCAACGGCATCCACTTCGTGAACGGCCCCGAGGGCTGCGCGGACTACGGCCCAGTGTTCTCGAGCAAAGAGCTGCACAACTGCAACGGCACCCTCATGGCTGACGTGATCGCGGTCAAGAACGAGATCCCCGGCAGCAAGGTGGCCAGCGGCACGACCAATGGCCCGGACCACACGACCATGTGGGATGACCTGGCCACGAACCCGGACGACATCCCCGTCAAGCAGGACCACCCGGCCAAGCAGGAAGAGCGCAAGAAGATCGCCCGCACCGTCAAGGCAATGGAGTCATTCAAGAAATGAAAAACCTGTCCTACGTGTTTGCCTGGTTCCTGCTGTGGTTCATCGCCCTGGCCATGTTCGGCTTCATCGGCCGTGTCATGTATGAGGTCCTGCGTCTGGGGTGGAACCTGCTGTGAGGTTGTCCCTACTTGAGCGCCTGCAGCGCATGGTGATCGAGGTGGGTGAGTGTTGGGAGTGGCAAGGCGCCCTGCAGTCCAACGCGCCAGTGCCCACGATGAACTTCAACGGCAAGGTGGGCCCGGTGCGCCGGCATATCGCCGAGCACCTGGGCCTGGCCGTCGAGGGCAAGCTGGCCACGTGCAGCTGCGGCAACGCGCTGTGCGTCAACCCGGAGCACGTCATCCTGGTGACGCGCAAGAAGCTGCAGCAGCGCATCGCCAAGGAGATCCGGCACGCCGTCAACCCAGTGCGCATGAAGAAGCTCTCCGACCGCGCCAGGGCCCAGGGCAAGCTGACCCTCGAGCAGGCCCAGGCGATACGTGACGCCGTAGGCAAGCAGCGCGACATCGCGGCCCAGTTCGGCGTGACCCAGGCCACGGTCAGCGCGATCAAGCGTGGCCGGACCTGGCGCGACTACACCAACCCATTCGCGCAACTCATCGGAGGATTGAATAAATGAGCTTCATCATCGGAATCGACCCTGGCGCCGGCGGCGCCATCGCCATCCTGGAGCGCGGCGGGCGCCTGGTGCACGTGTTCGACATGCCGGCCGTGGAGGTGGTCACGGGCGGCAAGGCCAAGCGCCGCGTAAGCCCCGAGATGCTGGCCGCGGAGCTGCGCCTGTACAACGTGGACGGCACTGTGGCCTTCATCGAGCAGGTGGGCGCCATGCCTGGCCAGGGCGTGTCCTCCATGTTCGCGTTCGGCGAGGCCTTTGGCCTGGCCAAGGGCGTCCTGGCCGGCCTGGCCATCCCGGTCCAGTCGGTCACCCCCGGCAAGTGGAAGAAGGCCCTACAGCTGAACGCCGGCAAGGACGGCGCCCGGGCCAAGGCGGCCGCCCTGTGGCCGGAGCAGGCCGGGGAGTTCCGGCGCGTCAAGGACGACGGCAAGGCTGAGGCGGCCCTGATCGCCTACTGGGGCCTGGCTGGGTAGCCGTTGGTCGGGCTGGTGAGGTTTTCGCAATGTTGTGGTACATTCCCCATTACCGGATTAACGAGGCACAACTATGGCAATCAAACCCCGCAATGGCATTTACTGGCTGGACGTGACGATCAACGGCAAGCGCATCCGCGAATCGCTCAAGACCAGCGACCCCAAGCAGGCCCAGGAGCTGCACGACATCCGCCGCGGTGAGCTCTGGCGCACCGGCATGCTCAAGACCAAGCCCAAGCGCACGTTCACTGAGGCCTGCGACCGCTGGGAGCGCGACCGCGCGGGCAAGAAGTCGTTCTCCGACGACCTCGACAAGATCAAGTTCTTCAAGGAAAAGTTGGGCAAGCGCCAGTTGTCAGAGATCACCGCCGACGACGTGGAGGACATCCTGCCCAAGGACGTGAGCCCGTCCACCCGCAACCGCTACCGCGCCCTGGTGCGCGCCATCCTGCGCCGTGCACAGCGCATCTGGCTGTGGATCGACATCGTGCCGGTGTTCGTCAGCGAGGACGAGCCCAAGCGCCGCGTCGCGTTCCTGACACACGATCAGGCAACGGCTTTGCTCGCCGCGTTACCGGAAAAGTACCGGTCCCCAGTCCGTTTCGCTTTGCTCACCGGGTTGCGAAAGTCGAACGTCTTCAACCTGCGCTGGGAGCAGGTCAACCTGGAGCGCGGCTGCGTGATCCTCGAGGCCGACGAAACCAAGCCCGGCGTGCGCTTCCTGGTGCCGCTGAACACCCAGGCCAAGGACCTGCTCAGCGCCTATCCCGAGCCCCGCCAGGGCCTGGTGTTCGGCGAGATCGAGCGCATCTCCCCCAGCGTGTGGCAACGGGCCACCAAGGCCGCAGGAGCCCCGTGGCTGCGTTTTCACGACCTGCGCCATACCTGGGCCACCTGGCACGCGATCGCGGGCACTCCGATCGCCACGCTGCAGGAGCTGGGCGGTTGGCAGACTATCGAGATGGTCCGCAAGTACGCCCACCACACCGACGAGCACCTGGCCGCGGCCGCCGAGAAGGTGGGCCTGCCATGAACGAGGAGTTGCGCCGGATCGAGGCCCAGGCGCGCGCCATCAAGACGCGCCATCGCGAGCAGCTGGAGGACGCGGCCGAGCTGGTGGCCGCGCCAGGCGTGCCGGTGGTGGTGATCCGCAAGCCCTGGCCGGTGGGGCGCAAGGGCGTGGTCTGGGCCGTCACCCGGCGCGGCACCGACTGGTACGCGCTGGTCTACTTTGGCGACCGCCTGCGCACGATTCCGCTGTCGGCCATCGCCAGGCATCCGGACTCGATCGACTGCGCCCGGGCACAAATAAGGCACACGACGGCCTGGATCAAGTTCCAGAGCGGTGAGTTCTTTGGCTAAGTCCTTGATCTGGCGGAAGGGGTGGGATTCGAACCCACGGTACGGTAGAACCGTACACCGGATTTCGAATCTGACCCAGCAAAAAAGAGCCCGGATTTCCCGGGCTCAAGGTCGCATGGCAACTGCGAAGGCACATGTGCCGGGCACATCCCGGGCACAAAATTATTTGGCGGCGACCCCCTTGGTCTTCTCGAATGAGCGCATGCCGGCGATGCCCAGGATGCCGCTGAGGATCACCCACAGCTGGTCCGCGTCGAGCACCGGCGGCGGCTTGAGCCCGGCCGGTATCCAGCCCGTGCCCTGCAGGTAGGTCCAGATCCACAGGCACAGCGGGTACAGCAGGAACTGGTAAGCCATCGCGGCCGCGCCGATCCAGCCGATCGCGGGGCGCCAGCCAGCCACGAACACGCTCGAGCTCGCGGCCTCGATCTTGTTGACCTCGACCTGGGCCAGGTCAGTGCGCTGGTCGATTTCCTTCTCTTTTAGGTCGAGCTCGCGATTCTTCAGCGCCAGCTGCATGCGCTCTTCGTCAGTCGTCGTCAGCGAATCCGCCACCTTGCCGACCGCGTCGATGACTGTGCCGATGCCGAGCAGATTCATACGACCCCCTGCAGCGTGCGATTGATCCAGCCCAGGAGGAACTTGCCCTGGCTGCGGTCACGGTTGACGATGTCCCGGTAACGGGCGATCTTGGCCAGGGCGTAGGCCATCACGAACTTGTCCTCTGGGTAGTTGTTCAGGGCCGCGACCGTCTTGTCGCCGATCGACCCGTCGGGCGTGGCGCCGACCACCAGCTGCGCCAGCTTGCGCGCCACTGCGCCGGCGTTGACGTGAAAGTCGAAGATGGTCTGAGCGATCACCTGGCTGGTGATCTGGTCACCCCTGATGGGCTGCCAGTAGTTGGCCTTGTAGAAGTCGCGCACCAGCGGCGCGGGCACGTCCTGCTTGGCGTCGATCAGCGCCCAGCCTGGCCACTGCGGGTTCATGTTGCGGGCGATGCCGGCGTAGGTCATGCCGCCGCGGTCGCCCTCCACGTCGTGCAGCACGTAGCCGCCCTCGTTTCTGATCATGGCCTCAAAGGCCGGCAGAAAGTCAGCCATTGGCGGTCACCTTGTCGTCGCCCTTGGTCACGGTCACCTTGTTGCCCTCCACGTCCACACGCATCGCGGGCTCCTTGCGGTCGAGCTTGTCGAGCTTGTCGATCAGCTGCTTCATAACTTCGAACTCGGGCTTTTCTTGCTTGGCGCTGGCGCCGGCCACGCCGTTGAGCATGCTGATCAGCGCGGTCAGTGACGCGCCCAGCAGGCCCATTACTGCGGCGATCTTTTGCTCCTCCAGGAAGAGGCTCGCGCCCACGCCGATGATCACGATCAGCGTGATGTAGAACAGGCCATGCTTGCCGATCGCCCGGCCGGCCACGTCTTTCGCGGGGGACTGGGCCTCGAGCTCCTGCAGGCGCATCTCGGCCTGGGCTCGCACTAACTTGAGCTCGTTGTCTTCCATACTGCTACCTCAGGTAATGCATTGCCGCCTTGATGCACAAGACGATGGCTGCGACCAGGGCCACCGCCTGAATGAATGCGATGGCCCAGTCTTTCATTTGGGCAGGGAGTTATGGCCAGCCAGCCACATGGCCAAGCCGACGACAGCGGCGCCAGTCAGCCAGGCGAGCTTCTTGAGCACGCTCTTGCCGACCTCGGTGTAGACCTTGTTGAGCGCGACCTCGGCGGCGCGCTCGGCGATCGCCTCGATCTGTTCGTCAGTCAGTTGAACTTCTTTCGCTGGCATTTCCACTGGTCCCCTCCGCGGGCAGCTGCGTCTGGGCTTGCGCTCGGATGTTCGCCGCGACGGGCCAAACGTTGGCGCTGGTAGGCAGAGCCCCCAGCGCGTTGAGCACGGTGTTCACTTCAGTCAGCTGCAGTTTCAAAACGATTTCCATGTGATCCTCGGTAGGTGTCGTGGGTTGCGGGAATTCTTATAGGTTGTGATTGTCACACCACAGCAAGCGCGGCTTTGATCGCGTCAGCATCTTGCGCCGCATCGATCGCGATCTGCACGGCGGCGTACTTCTCGCGAATCGCCTGGCGCGCAGCTTCAGCGCCCTCAGTCTGGCCAGGGATCTGCTTGGCGATCGCGTCGTCGTATGGCGCAAACTCCTGCGCGCGCGCAGCGCGGCGCATGTCGTGGCCGATGGCCTTGGCCTTGTCGATGTTGATGGTGATCATGCTGCGTACTCCCATGCTGCGCGGAACGTGCGGTCGGTCGGGATGTCGCTGACATCCACGATTTTGAAGGGCTTGCCGGCGGGCACGTCCTTGGCCGCGATCTCTTCAATCGTCAGGCCGCACTCATCTGCGGGGATGATGACCGCCACGCCGCCGTCGTCAGTGGGGTAAATGATGCGTTGGTTCATGGTTGGTCCTTTAGCGGAAAATGGCGACGCAAACATAGTCCGCGTCAAACAAAATGGATTCCGAAAAGTTGTCGTGGACAGTTACGCGAACAGTTCCCGTTGTGTGAGGAGCGGTGTTGCTCGCCCTTGCACCAAGAATGATAGGGCTGGCGTTTTTGCCCGACGCCCACGAAAAGCCTTGGCTGCAAAAATTGATGTCTGGCATCGCCGTGGTGAAGTTCACCGTGTAATCGCCTGTGCCGTTATCGGTAATGCTCGACACGTTCCCGCTCGCACGAATCGCCACAGTGCCCGTGCCATTGAAGTTCACCCATGCGCGGCAGCCGTAGGCCGTGGCCACTGAGCCATAGCCGGAGTTGAATTGGAAGTTGCCGCCGCTCTTTAGTCGGGCCTGCTCCGACGCACCCGCCATCAGCAGCAGATCGCTCTCGGCGCGGATGCCAAAGTTGTCACCAGCTCCGCCGCCCACAATGCCGCCGCCGTCGCTGCCCACGTAGCCGACCGCGGTCCCCAGGTTGCTGCCGCCCTTGAAGTAGCTGAAGAACGACGACGATGTCGTGTCGGCTCCATACTGGCCCCACTGCGAGGCGCCAGACGTAACGCGCAATCCGCCCCCTGATACGTGCAGACGCGTTGCAGGCGACGCCGTGCCGATGCCGACGTTGTTGCCATCAACGGTCACGACGCGGCCAAATTCTCCGAGTTCGCGTGCGGTGGTCATGCTTGTACTTCCTTTACTGCTTAACTATTTGAGCATCAATACTTGTCCTCAGCGAAGACGTTCACGAATACTGTCCCATGCTCAAGTGCTTCAATCTCATGCCACTGGCTGGCAACGAGGTTGACCGGCTGCGTGTCCTTAGTCATCACCAGCTCGCGGCCTTCCTTGCGCACGATGCACTTGCCTGCGTGACACATGGTCAGGTGCGCGTAACGATGCTCATGGCGCGGCAGCCCCTCGCCCGCGTTCGCGTGATAGATGCGTAGAGTCGCGCCGTCGTAAGTGACTTCATGGCGCAGCCCCGCGGTTCTCACAGCGTCTGCGCTCCATCTACAGCGGGCTGTACGGGCGGGGCCGGCATCGGTTCATTTGTGGTTAGCGCGACGCCATCCCACGTGAAGCCCACACCACCCGCGCCGAGTTGGTCTTGCAACACCCACTCAGTTCCAGTCCAGTTCCAAACTTTGGCGGGGGTCGTTGCCTGGACCAACATAAGCTGCCCAGGCGGAGGCGTCCACGTATCAGTGTTACCGTCCCAAACGCAGATGTTGTCGCAGACGTTGGTCTCCGTATCGACCATGCAATAGTTTTGATCGCTCATGGTTTAACCTCAATACTCAAACACAACCACACCAGCCGTTCCTGAACTCCCACCGCGTTGGTTGCAATCTGAATCGTTTCCTTTACCACCGCCCGCGCCGTAACCAGTAGCCGTGTTGCTGCTAGTGGTTGCTCTAACGCCATTCCCGTAAAGGGAACCCCCGCTGACCCCCGTGTTAGTGCCTGATGTGCCCGAGCCGCCCGGAATATTTAAGTCACCACCAGAAGCAGTGCCCCCGAGATTGCTGCTACTGGCGCTGCCGCCACCACCTGTAATCGTGGTAATTGACTGCGTGCCCGAAGCAACGGTAGATGCCCCACCAGCAGAGCCATGACTACTGCCCCCGCCGCCACCGCCGCCTGCACCGACAGTCACGCTAAGTGTGTTACCGGGGGTTAAACCAGTTAGCCATTTAATTGCAGTGCCGCCGCCATTACCGTTTGCAGAACCGCTAACACCGGAACCAGACCCGCCACCACCACCGCCAACTACAGTGACCTTGACCGCAGTGATTCCGCTGGGGATGGTGAAAGTACTGTTGCCGGTATAGACGTTAGCGCGAGGGCCGGAGAAGCCCGACACCGTCGCCCAAGTCTGGTCACCGCGCAGGTATGTGCTCGAATTTGCCGTGCCCGTAGCAAGCCGCGCAGTGGCGACAGTGCCCGTGGAAATGTTGGACGCGTTCAGGCTCGTCAATGATGCGCCAGACCCGCTGAACGTGGCCGCGGTAACAGTGCCAGAAGCACTCACGTTGCCGCCCGACACAGCCAGCTCAGTAGTGCCGACCGTCAGGCCGTTGCTGGGCAGGTTCAGAGCGCCAGTCATCGTGTCGCCAGTCTTGGACACCATGTTGGCCAGCGAGAACGCACCGTAAGCAACAACGTCCACGATATCGCCAGCTACCGCGCCCGTAGCCAGGACGACATCAGTGCCGCTGCTCACGGTCACATCGGTGCCGTTCACCAGCTTGGCGCCGTTGAGGTACACGTCCGCATAGCCAGCGTCGTAGCCGCCAGTGATGGTGAACGTGGTCTGCGAGGCCGTCGCGGTGAACGTCTGGCGCTTGCTGGTGCCGTTCACAGCCGAGCCGGTCGCGATCCAGCCCGAGCCGGTGTAGACCCGCATCTCGTTGGCGGTCGTGTTGAAGTACAGCGCGCCAGTGATCAGCGGGTTGCCGTCGTTGTCCACCGTCGGGTTGCTGGCCTTAGCGCCCAGGTACTGGTCCTCGAACTGATCGAGAGACGTGGCGGCCGACGCGGCCGACGACGACGCCGAGATCGCGCTGGACGATGCCGACGACGCGCTGCCGGAGGCAGCCGTGGCAGACGATGAGGCTGCCGAGGCGCTGGAGGCAGCGTTGGAGGCTGAAGTTGCTGCCGCCGAGGCCGACGCGGCCGCCGATGCGGTCGATCCAAAAATCGTGTCGATGTAGTTCTTGGTCGCGGCGTCCTGCGGGTTGGTCGGATCACCCATGCCGGTGATCTTGTTCGTGCCCATCGCGATCGCGCCGGTCATCGTGCCGCCAGTCAGCGACAGCTTGCCGTTCAGCAGCGTGTCGGTCTGCGTGGTCGTGTACGCGTCAGTGATGCCGTAGCCGGCGAGCGTGTTCGGGTTGGTGCCGGCCGTGATGCGGCCCCACTGGTCCACGGTGACTGACTTGTATGTACCCGCCACGATGCCCGTGGTGGCCAGGTCGATCTCGTCGGCGCCCACGACGATGCGAGCGCTCGAGGCGGTGTTCACGTTGAGCGTGTTGCCGGTCTTGCTCATGCCGGTGCCGGCATTGATCTGGCCCGCGCCGGAGAACTGCGCCCAGGTCACTGCCGTCACGCCCAGCGTGCCGCCGGCCGAGATCGTGCAGATGTAGCCGTTGTTGCCGTTGGTGCTGCCCTGCTCCACGAACGTGAAGGCCGACACCAGCTCGTCCCAGGTGTTCGCGTCAGAAGCGCGCGACCAGGCGCCAGCGGCCGCCACGTAGATGCCGTTCTCGGCCGCGCTGGACTGGTCCTTGACCAGCACGCGATCGCCGGCGATGACGGCCACACCGTCAATCGTCTGCGTGCCCGACAGGCTGATGCTGGCTGTGGTCGCGGCGCGGCAAGAGGCCTTCGCGTCGATGCCCTGGGCCACCGAGTCCACGTAGGACTTGTTGGCCGCGTCCTGGTCGGCGGTCGGCGTGCCCAGGCCCGTGATCTTGTTGGTGGACATGGCCAGCGCGCCCGTGAGCGTGCCGCCGGTGAGCGCCAGGCGCAGCGCGTCCTGCGTGTCCACGTAGCCCTTGTTGGCGGCGTCGGACGCGTTGGTGGGCGTGGACAGGCCGGTGATGGTGGCCGAGCTGCCGGCCGTCATGTCCAGCGCGCCGGTGATGACGACATCGTTGAAGCTCGAGCTGCCGGCCGCGGCCGTCACGTTGCCGGTGACGTTGCCAACAACGCCACCCGTTGCGGTAATCGCTCCAGTGACCGCAAGCGTAGAGCTCAGGGTCGTGGCGCCAGTCACGCCAAAGGTGCCGCCCACGCTGGCGTTGCCTTGCGCGGTCAGGGCGCGGGTGGACGGGATCGTCAGGCCCACCGTCGAGAACGTGGCGGTGTTGACGCCCAAGACGGCCAGCGCGTAGGTTCCGGCCGAGGCGCGGTAGATGCCGGTGTTCGTCTCGTTGAGGAACGCCAGGCCGGGGGCCGAGACGCTACCGTCTGCGACGCGGAACGGGGCAATCATGCCGCCGGCGCCGGTGCGCGATAGCGAGTTGGTGAGCTCGGTGGCGATGTCGCTGAGTGTCGAGTTGGCCCATGCCGCGTCGATCACGTCGCCCGGCACCACCGGGTTGCCTGCGGGCAGCGTGTAAATCCCTGATGCGTTGCGTGGCATGTTCTCTCCTACTCGGTGTCTGCTTGGATCGCGACCTGGGCCATGTACGGCTGCAGGATCTGGGCGATCGTTTTCGGATCTTTGGCTGCCATGATTTTCGCAGCAGTGGCGGGGTCGGTCAGAGCGCGGCCGAGCAGCTGCTCGGTCTGGCTCTGGGTGAGCTTGAAGGGCAAGCCCATCATGCCGGCAGTCACGCGGCCCAGCATGGAGTCGGCCGCCGTCTGCGGCAGCCCCAGCGGGCCCATGAACTGGCGCAGGATGTTCTGCGCGCCCAGGTACTGGGCGGTGGGCGATCCAGGCACGCGGGCCAGGTCCTGCGCCGCGGCGTAGCGGGCCATGTCCTGGCCAACGCCCGTGACGGCCTGCATCTGCCCGGGCTCGAGCACGTCGGCCATCTTGGCGCTGCGCAGGCCGGTGGCTTTGGCCGCGGTCGCGTCAGCGTTGCGCAGGGCGTTGGCGTAGCTGTTGGCGTTCACGCGGGCCATCGAACCATTGCTCAGCACATCCAGCGGCGGCAGGGCCTTGGCGGCCAGCTCTTCTCCGATCGCCATCTGGTTTACAGGCCGGGACATCGACTGGAAGGTGCGGCGGGCCTGGCCGTAGTCGGGGGACGCCACGTCCAGGAACGCCCGCAGCTGGTTTTGCGTTTCCTTCAGGGCATCCGCGAGCTCGCCCCTCCCGGCGCGCACAGCGTCGCCAATCTGGTCACCCAAGGCCCGGTCCACGTACATCAGGCCGGCGGCACTGCCGGCCGGGTCGGCGATGTCCACGCCCTTTTCCCTGGCCAACGCTTTGGCCTGGGGAATGGCCGCCTGAATCGACGGCTTTTGCATCAGCTGCGCTACCTGGTTCTGGAGCGCGGGGGTCATCTGCAGACCACCGGCGCGGGCCTTGGTGTACAGCGAGTCCGCAGTTTGGTCGCGCATCTCGGTGAAGAACGCGCGCTTGCCCTCGTCGCCCGCCAGGTCGTCCAGCACGCTGCGGTAGCCGGCCACCTGGCGGCCGCGGGCCTCGGCCAGGGCCGACGCCACGTCGCTGGAGGAGGCTGCCGCGCCGCGCTGAAGCTGGGCGATGCCCGGGTCCATCGTGGCCTCGGCCAGGGTCGGAGTGACGCCCGGCACCAGGACCTCGGGGTTCTGGGCCGCAGTGCGCACGGCGCCCGGGTTGGTCGCGAACCGCTCAAGGGTGCGCTTGAGGATGCGCTCGCGGCCGCCCTCATACAGGGGCTCTAGGATCGCCTTGGCGCCGCCGTAGCCGGCCGCCAGTACCCTACCCCCAACCTCGCCGCCGACGCCCGCCAGAGCGCCCGTGCGGGCCCCGCCAGACATGTCCTCGGGGGACAGGGCCGCGCCTGCCAAAGAGCCAGCACCGGCCGCGCCGATGTAGGGGGCAGCGCCGCGAGTTGCCGCGGCAGCAGCTCGAGGCAGCATCGTGGCTCCAGCCCTGACGCCCTGGCTGAGAGCCTGCTGAGCGCGATAGCCCGGCACGGCCGTCAAGGCGATGTCGCCAACGATCTTGCCCGCCTGGCCGGCGCCGGTGTTCGTGAGCGGCTTGTCCAGCTCGGCGTCCGCCTTGGCGGCGGCCTCGTCATAGTTGCCGATGCCGACCATGTTGCCCACACGCATGGCGGTGCGGCCCAGGTCGGCGAACGACTTGCCCATGCCGGCGCGGAACTTGTCCAGGCCGGACATGCCCTCGGTCGGGTCAATGCGCTGCGTGTCGTAATCGATGCGGCTGTAGAACTGGCCTGGCGGGATGTCCGAGTAAAACTTCTTACGCAGCCCGATGAGAAGCTGGTCGTCGGTCAGGTCGGCGTACATGGGGAACTGCTGGCGGATAGCGGAGAGCTTGATCTTTTCCATTGCTGCCCCTTAACGAATCCCAAAGGGGTCGGCCGGGTTGCCTGCGCCAGGCGCGGCACCACTGCCCCCGGCCCCGCCACCCGGCAGGGCTCGGTTGGCTCGCGTTTTGAGGGCGTTCATGTACATGTCGTAGGCGGCCATCTTCTGCTGCACGCTTTCCGGCTTTTCACCAATTCGCGGCACCAGCTCGCGCACCTTCTGCGCAGCTTCCGACTCGTTGACGCCGGCGCCAGTGGCCGCACGCAGCAGGGCCTCGGCCATCGACTCGGAAGCCTGAATAAACCTCTGACGATCTGCCGTGCTCATCGCATACGCTATGTCTTGGCCAACACCCGGGATCATGCCGACGCCGCGCTCGGTCACGGTCGGATACGCGGCCTGCGGGTTGCGCTTGACGACCGCGGCCATGTTGTTGCGAGCGTTGTTGGCCTGCGCAAACCAGCTGGCTGCTTTGCGCTCATCCTCACTCGGGTCCGCGTTGCCGGCCTTGGGCAGCACCTCGCCCATGTACCGCACGGGGTTGCCCTGCTGGTCATACGTGAACAGGCGACCGCCGCGATCGCGGAACACAGGCTCGCGGTTCGTGCCGGAGCCGATCTGGCTGGCCGTGCCCGCCCCCAACTCGCCGCCGCCGTTTGCTGCATCTACACGGGCGCGCGCCGCCTCGGCTTGCATGCGGCCGGTCTGGGCCATGTAGGTGCGCAGCTCGTTCATAAAGCGGTCTTGCTGTTCGCGGTACCGCTGCGCCTCTGCACGCGTCTCGGCCGTGGTGGCCATCTGGCCATAGGCCTTGGCCTGCTGCAGCAGGAACTCGGCCTTCTTGTCCTGCGCCGCGAACGGGTCCTTAATGAACTGGCCATCGGGCGTCAGCATGCCGCCGCCGACCTTCATCGGGTCCTGGGCGGCTGCGGCACGCTTGAGGTACTGGGCCTGCACAGGCTGAAAGCCCTCGCCAGCAAACTGAGCCGCCAGCGCATTGATCATGGCGCCCTGACCCTCCTGGCCGCGGCTGCGGGCGTAGGCCTGCAGTTGCGACATGTCGGGGTCGGCGTTGTAGAGATCGGCCCCTTGCTGGTACAGCTCAGCCTCACGCTGGCGGTAGCCGGCGATCGTCTGCGGCAACGTGCTCGCACCAGGTTGAACGGCGCTGGTCAGCATGCCGCCGCGGGACTTCTTGACCGCCTGCTTGAGGACGGCGCCCTCGGGCGCGCCCTCTTCAGGAAGCACGCCTTCGTTGCTGTACAGGCCGTAATAATCCATGATTTACCTCTTACGGGGTGCCGCCGAAATACTCGTTTGAAATAGCATCGACGTTGTAGCCGCCCATGCCTTGCCTGCGGCGCAGTTCCTCGAGGCGACGGCGCTGCTCTGCGTTCATCTCCTGGTAGCGAGCGTCCAGGCCCTTTTGCTGCTGGCCGGACATGTACGCGGTTCCCATCTGAGCGATCGCGTTGGCAATGCCAGGCGCCACGTAGTGCTTGCCGACCATCTGGCCTTCGAGCGGTTTCAGCGAGTTGCCACGCAGGGCCTCGACCATCGCCTGACGGCGCCGCATCTCTTCCTGCTCGGGGCGCATGGCGCCCATCTCCAGCAGGTAATCGAACATCAGGTTGTCGTTCATCACAAGCCTCCGTAATTAACCATCAGGTAGCCGTTCGCGTGGCGCTTGACCAGGTCAGGGCGAACCTTCGCGACCTCTTGCGCAATCACACCGCGTTGCTCGACTCCCATCATTGTGTAGTCGTAAATGCCCACGCCAATCGAGTGCGTGCCGACGCGGCGGACGTTGCGTTTTAGGCGCGCGTCCGAGAATGCAAACGCGGGGTTGCTTAGGACAGCGCTGCCAAGCTGAGCACCGCCGCTTAGCAGATTGCCGAACGCGGCCTGGTCGGCGTTGTAGGCGCCAAGCTGCGCGTCGTAGCCCATCTGCATCGCGCCCAGGAGGTTGGGCGTCTCGGCCTTGCTGGCCGCCGCAAACGACGGCATCTGCGGCATGGCCACTTGCTGACCGCTCAGGAGCGCGTTCATCTCGTTGAGCGACATGCCGCGGCGCTGCATCTGCTCGGCGATCGCCTGCTGGCGCAGACGGTTCTGAGCATCGGCGTACTGCTGGTTCAGGCCATACTGCTGAGACATTGCCTGGTTGCCGGCCTGCATGTTGGCCAGGTCCAGCGCAGACGCCTGGCCCAGGGCCTGGTTGCGGAACTGCGCAGCTTGCAGGTTCTGGTTGTAGCCCTGCTGAGCTGTGCCCATCTGCATGTTGTACAGACGCTGGGCCTCATTGCCAGACTGGTCCAGCGCGTTGAATCGCTCGTTGGCTTGGCGCTGATTGAGCTCAGTCAACGCGCGGTTGTACGCGTCACTGCCTTGCACAAAACCCTGGTTCGCAAGTTTTGTCTCGAGCTGGCTTTGCTGGTAGTCATGCACCGGGCGCATCCGCTCCATCAGCTGATTGGCTACGGTGTCTCGGTAGCTCGAATCCATCTGCGGCAGGGGCGCGCCAAAGTTAAATCCGGCGGCCAAGTCCTGCGAGTAGTTGCGCGAGTCAGTCTGCAAGTTGCCTGGGCCCTGTGCCTGCGCCATCGAGGGCAGGTTGCCGTAGTTGAACGGCTGCGAGTACTCGTTCGCGACGCGGCCCATGAAGCTGTTGGCCAGGTCACTGCGACCGGCCTGCAGATTGAGCTGGTCATTGAGCGCGTTCTGCAACTGGGGCGCGAGCGTGGTGTTCTGCGTCCACGCTGTCACCTGCTGCCCGGTGGCCGGGTCAGTGGTCGCGTTCGTGTTCCAGGTCGTGCTGCCCCAGGGCGTGTTTTGTGTAGGCCGGTTGGCATACGTCTGAATGTTGGTGATCTCTTTCGAGGCCCCCGCTTGCGTCTGCGCAGCGCCCGCGTAATCAGGCGGCGGCGGTGCTGAACCTTTTCCCATAGTCCTTCTCCTTGATCCAGCGGCACTCGTCGCTGAACATTTCAAACATCACGCAGTCCACGGTGCGATAAATTTCTCTGAACCCGATTTTCTCAACAAAGCGCAGGGCCTCTTTGTTGCCCTTGTCGATCAGGGCGTAGACCGCCTCTTTGCCGGCGTGCACGAACGGGTATTCGAACGCGGCGCGCAGCAATGCACGGGTCAGGCTGTGCGGCGAATCAAACGCAACGTGCATCCACGCGCTGGCCTCTTGCCAGCCATTGAAGCCCACCGCAGCGGCCACTGTGCCGTCATCGCGCAGCAGACCGATCATCCGCAGGTCGCTGCTCCAGGGCAGCTTGTTCTGCCCATGCGCCCAGCGCCAAAGCACGGGGGGATCTCCGGGCTTGTCGGTGACCAACTGCATCACATCACTCCCCCGGTTTCCATCATCATGTGCGACGACGTGAAGGTGGTGGAAGGCAGACCGCGCACTTTCATGCGCAGGGACCCGTAGTAGCCCAGGCCGGCCAGGCCGACCCAGCCCTGGTACGTGTTGTTGCCGGCCCAGGTGGCCTGGTTCCAACGGCTGGTGTCCCAGATGGCCACGTCCGACTCGAAGAACGCCGGCGACCCCGGCACAGCGTCGAACTGAAACTGTGTGTTGACGATGAGCTTGATGCTGGGCGCGTCGGGCGCGATGAAGATCGGCCGCGCCATGCTGAACTTCTTGTTGTTGGCCGGCGTCCCGTAGTGCTGGAACGCGGTCATCACATCGCCCTCGATGGAGTTGCCGCCGGCCCCTAAGTTGTCCACGCCGTCCAGATTGCCGAACAGGCCCTTGCAGAAGAAGCCGTCCGCAGTGCCGAAATACAGCTCGCCGCCGATCACTGCCGCGCAGCGCATCGGGATGCCGGTGAAATCGCACCAGGCGCCGGTGGTGACATTCATCGCGAACTGGCGATAGGTGCCGCCGTCGTTGGGCAGCTTGATCACCAGCACCCCGGAGTCGGGCGCCACGAACACGTTGAAGTACTTGTTCTCGCGCAGCCTGCGCACCAGGGGCGCGAACACCGACTGGATCTTGGACGCGGGGCCGGCGGCCTGGTTGTCCTGCGAGTACTGGCCACTGATCACTCTGGACATCGGCACCAGGCCGAGCTCGCTGACGATGAACACGTCGCCGCCGTAGGGCGTGAAGTACTGGCCGTACTTGGGCACCGGACCCACGTACCAGGCGCCCTTCAGGCCGAACGTGTTGACGCTGGTCGGGTCAGTGCCCTCCCACACGCCCACGTCGCCCTCGGTGCCAACAGCCACCAGGTAGTCGTCCACGCTGAAGCCGGCATCGATCGTCCAGTTGAACAGGGCCGAGACATAGCCGCCATTGCGCAGGATCGAGCCCATCGGGAACGCATCAGCGTGGCCCTGAATCGCGTTGACGGCGCGCATGTAGTAGACCTGCGAGTCGCCTTCAACAGTGAACCAGACGCGGTTTTTCCACACGGCCACGGTGCGCACGTTGACCGATAGCCCGACCGTAAGCGCGGTGCGATTTACCCAGCCGGTGCTGGTGCTGTAGGTCCAGTAGCCGGCGCCTGGCGAGACGGCCAGCAGGAACGTGTCGCCAGGCGTGGAGAACTGCGTGGTCCACCAGGCATCCTCAGTGCTGCCCGTGGCCGCCACGACCTCCACCGCCGTGCCGCTGGTCACGTCGAAGATCTTGCCGCCTCGGGCCGTGAATCGCTTGTCGTTGGCGGAGTTGGGGGCCTTGTAGCCGAACACCGACTCGATGCCGGACGCGGCCGCGGTGGTGAGCTGCTGCCAGCCCTTGCGCATCTCCACGCCCTGCTGGCGCGGGATCATGTTGGTCAGCACCAGCGCGTCCTGCGGCGACATTGCCGAGATCGGGTCGCGATAGTTCAGGCCACCGGTGGGCGCCGGGATGACGGTCGTCTGCGACACCTGTGCGGCGGCCGCCAACCGGGGAACTCGCGCTGGCCGGAGTGGGACGAGCGGCATTTAGATGCCTCCGGCGTACCCGGTGTCGGGCGTGTTGACCAGGGGCTGGATGTACGGAAAGCGGAAGTCGCGAGCCATCGACAGCACGGGCGCGCCGCGCTCGCTGGCCTTGCGGTTTTCGTACGCGGTCTGGAAGTCGCGCATTGCGGCGCTGGAGTCCAGGCCCTTCATCTCGAGCCACTTGACGCGGGTGAACAGCGTCATCAGGTTGGCGTCGAGCAGGAATTTGTCGCCGTTCTTCGTGGCCCTGTTCTTGTACAGGTCCGTGTCGTCCTGGTCCTGCACGTATGCGTTGGACAGGTAGAAGAACTTCATCGTCTGCGGCGAGTTGGGCGGCGCCAGGACGTAGATCCTGTTGCCGCGCACTTGCCAGTAGAACGACAGAGTGGGCAGCGTGATGCGAATCAGCAGCTGCTGCCAGGTCTGGGGCGACACCGGGCCCAGCGAGGGGAACTGGTTCGTCGCGTTCCAGTTGGTCTGATCGATCCAGTCGTAGAAGTCCACCGGCAGCGCGAATGACTTCTCGCGCTGGCCGTTGGTGTCGGACTGGATGCTGATCTCGTACGGCTTGACTAGCTCCTGCCAGTCATACATGGCCAGCAGGTCCACCGCGGCGATGTTGGCCGCTTGAACAAACTGCTGCACCGTCGGATCGCTGTCGCCGGCGGGGTCATTAGGAACGGGGAACGCCACCATCGACGCGACGTTCTGCACGATCGCGGAAAGAGTCGTGTCGTCGATGATTTGATAGCTCGGCATTCCCCGCCTCCCAATTACTCAGCTTCAGCCGTTGCTGCAACCTTGCGCTTGCTCACCTGAGAGGCTTGCAGCGCTTCCACCATCGTCTTGAGGTTCTCGATCTCGGCGTCGCGCTTGCTCAGCTCCTCGTTCATCTTCTCGATCGGGGCGTTGTTCGCCGCGACCTCCATGAACGCCTTGGCGCGCGCCTTGTCCTGTTGGAAGGACATGAACTTCTGTCCCAAGTTGTCGTTCGCTCCCGCGAGCTGCTCGACCGTGACGATCTTGAAGTACTTGTACTCCTCGACCTTCGCGGGCGTCATGCCAGGCAGTGCCGTCAGCGGGGTGCCAATAACGGCCTCAGCCTGGCCAGCCTGCCACTTCTTGTAACGGTCAGCAAAACGCTGCACGTCCATCTCGGTGACAGGACGCTCAACGACCGACGACTTGTCGCCGGGCACGTGGATGCGCACGTAGTCAGCTTCCTCGTAAATGGCGCGGCCTGCTTCGCGGCTTTTGGCCGGGTGCAGGCGCGGCTTGCGAGAGAACTCGACATACAGCTTGTTGTCTGCCGCGTACCGACTCTCGTCAGCGCCCGGCAGGTCGGACATTTCCTCAAACGTGGTGGGGGTCGTGGGTTGCATGGTTATTTCCTTTTATGTTTAGACGCCCGGGCCGTCGCCGGTGTCGATCTTCAGATCGGTGGTCGTTGCCGACGCGCCGATACGCCAGCCACTGATAGACGCCTCATCAGCGCCAGTCAGGCCGATGCCTTGAGACACGGCGCCAGTGTCTTGCGACGCAGCGGTGTCAACGATTGCGGGCGCGTTTGCAGAGACTGCCGCGCCGAAAGTTGCTGCCATTTCGTTCTCCTAAAAAACCCGAGGGGTGTGGGTCACCCCATCCCTCGGGAAAGGGTGACCCACGACAGGCCTACCAAATAACGCGATTAGTTCTGCAGACGGCCCTGGAACTGGGCGCCGTTCGAACAGAGGTTGCCGGCCCAGGCCAGGATCTGAACTTCAGCGTCCTGGTTGATGGCGTAGCGACGGTTGGGCGACAGCGGCACCATGTTGCGCTGCGCATGCGGGCGCCACTTGATGTACTTGGTGTTCAGCATGAAGCCGGTGTTGGCCGGGCAATAGCCGCCAATACCGCCGTCGAGCACCACGTCCGCGTCCATGAACTTCAGGCTGGGGAAGCCGAGGTTGCCGGTTTCGGGCGAGGTGAAGCGCTGCTGAGCCTGCAGGCTGGACATGTAGAAGGTCCAGTAGTTGTTGTCCAGCACGATCAGGTCGGCGCGATCAGTGCCTCGGGTCAGGGAGGCCCACAGCTTGTTCATGCCAGCCTGGATGTTGGCAGCGGAGGCGTTGCCGCCAGTCTCGGTGCTGAAGTCGTACAGCTTGGAGCGCCAGAAGGTCCAGGTCGCACGGTCGATCGCGCCGTAGGTGCCGGTGGTGGGGTCGGAGGGCACAGCGGCGTTCAGGCCGGTGACTTCCTTACCGCCGGAGCCGGTGCCGTCGGAGTACAGCGACTGGGCCAGCTTGTTGGCCATCGTGGACTCGGCGACGTTCAGGCGGGCCTCGAGCAGGTCGATGAAGGCCTCTTTGCCCGAGTTCTGCAGCATCTCCAGGCCGCTCATAACGACCGGGACAGCGAACTGCTTGATCTGGAACTCGGCGGCGCTGATCACGTCCTGAGCAGCGACGGGCAGCAGGTCGTAGCCCGAATAGAAGCCGGCGTTCGCGTTCTCAGCGAA
>JACCDX011811476.1_pt1 | contig 36673 bp, 59 predicted proteins | sample 7449681 | NCBI WGS metagenome assembly JACCDX01 (sample SAMN15323450, study PRJNA562643) | freshwater metagenome | isolation source: river surface water | place: USA:Blue River Watershed | collected 2017-08-18
AATTCCATAAAAGATTGGGTATTGATTTTGATGTACCTAAAACATACGTTAATTACGATGATTGGGATAGCAACGGAAGTGCTTTTTTATTTTTTAGTTTAATGTGGCCAATTGTTTTACCTATGGGTTTGTTATTTGGTGGTTATGCTCTTGGTGTTTTTTGTGTGCAATATTTGATAGAAAAATTTGGATAATTAAAATAATATCACTACATTTGATAAACATTTAATATTTATAGTATGATAGCGATTTGGTTTATTTGTTTAGTATTGATAGTTAGATATATTGAGTTTACAATCTTTATGAAAAAAGTTAGTAGAGTATGTAACAAATACGATTGGAAACATATCAATGAAAATCCAGAGTGTTTACTTGATAAAGTGAAAAACGAAAATAGTTATTATTTAACTAGTGAATGGTCAGCTTACAACTTTTTATTTTTAAAAGGTCCAAGCCCAAAACAAATGTTTTTATCATTTAAACCACTAACTATTGAAAAACAATATAACAAAGAAGCTGTTGATAAACTAAAAAAATATGAGATTAAGTGAGATTTATATAAAAGAATTCTTTTTAAAAGAATTTTGGGGTAATTTGAGTGAAGACTTATTAAGTGAAGTTGATACTGCTGGTATTGAACCTTTATTAAGAAGAGCTGATGAATTAATATTTAAGAAATTCAGAATATTACCAAATAATAGGTCTTATTTTATTGCTGGTTCTGCTAGATTATATTTGTACCCAAAATTAAGAGAAGCATTTGGTTTGGAAGGTACTATTGGTGATTTAGATTTAGTTATACCAAATGAAGAAATTTGGATAAATGCTGGATTACAAGATGAATTAAATAAAGGTGGTATATACAGACCAACACAAGACGGTTCAGTTGAAGCATTTACGGTTTGGGACCCATCAAAAGCTGGTGGTTCATATGCTGATGTTAGGGTTAGGTCAACTAGTGAGATATTGGCTGATGCTGATGAGATAAACGGATACTTTTATATGAGTATGGCAGATGTAGCTGATTATAAAACAAAACTGAGTAGGGAAAAAGAACAAGAAGTTGTAAATCTAATCAATCAATACAAAGAAAGTAATACTGAAGATAAACATAGTTTTTTAAGACAAATTATACATGCAATAGGTCTTAATAACGCTAGAGAATTCTTGACTGGTATAAGAAAATAAAAACAAAAGTAAAAATAATTACAAAAATACTTGACAAAATGAAAAAAAGTTAGTACATTTGTATAACTTTTAAAAATAAGGATATATTTAATTAAAACAACGGGGTAAAACCCATAAAAATAAAAACTATGAGAACATTAACTAACATATTTGATTTTGCATTTTTTGCAGCCGAGGCTGATGAAAGCTTGGGGAGGTCATCTATTGTCATAAGTTAACGTAATCGTATAACGAAATTGATAAAAGCTCTGACCTAAAAATCAGAGCTTTTTTTGTTTACAGAAAAAAAAAATAAAAAAAGTTTACAAAAAATTTGGTAGTTTAAAAAATAATAACTACATTTGTAATATCAAAATAAGGACAGATAGCTCAGTTGGTAGAGCATCGCACTGAAGATGCGAGTGTCGGGGGTTCGAATCCCTCTCTGTCCACAAAACGCTCCGTTGGACAAGCGGTTTAAGTCGTCTCCCTTTCACGGAGAAGAGCATGGGTTCGAATCCCATACGGAGTACAAAAATGCTGGTATCGTCTAACGGTTAGGACGCTAGGTTTTCAACCTAAAAATCGGAGTTCGATTCTCCGTATCAGTACTATAAAATACGGTCTGTTAGTAGAGGTGGTTACAATATCGCACTGTCACTGCGAAGGTCACGGGTTCGAATCCCGTACAGACCGCCCATGGTAAACAATTGCGTGGTTTGGCGATTGTGGAGACGTAAAAGCTATTAAAGAGGTTCGAAACTCTGAGAATAGTTACCAAACTTTATGGGGGATTAGCTCAGCTGGCTAGAGCACTTGCCTTGCACGCAAGGGGTCATCGGTTCGACTCCGATATCCTCCACAAAACACTTAGTGAGGTAAGACTGGTAGGCTTCTAACCCTAAATCTAGAAATAGGAGGGGGAGACTAACGAAAGAACCAAACGAGTAGTTAGTTGAAGGGATTTGTTCGAAGTATTGAGTTTGGTGTAGAACAAATTGTGTAACTGAGTGTTTTATTTGGTCCCGTGGTCCAATGGCTACGATGTCTGACTGTCTATCAGAAGATGAGGGTTCGATTCCCTTCGGGACCGCAAATGAAGTTGGCAATATGCTATAAAACCGTGGTTTCTTCATTTATCTGGGGCAGCATGTACCAAGGCTGGCGTTTCTCCCTTGCAAGGAGAGAGTGGAGGGTTCGATTCTCTTCTGCTCCACATGGAAAATTTTAGTTTTGAAGAAGGTATAGATTATTACCTAGAAAAAGGCAAGATAGTGTATACTGAACGCTATCTTAAAAAAAGAGGTACATGCTGCGGTTCTGACTGTAGGCATTGTCCGTTTGACCCACCGTGTTCAAAAGGGAACAAAAATCTTAAAGAAAATATTGATAAAAATTTGGATTAATCAAAAAATTATTGTACATTTGTAATATGAAAAGAAAGATACTACAAAAAGTAATGCAGATTATGGCTAACTATATAATTTATATGTTAGAGAATGCATATAGTGACGAAATGTTTGGTTACTATTTTGAATTTGGTGCTAAGTTGGATGCTTATGCTGTTGTGCAACATGATATCTATTTAGATTAAAAAAAAGTAAAAAAAAGTTTGCATAAATAAAAAATTATTTATACATTTGCAATGTTAAATTTAAAACTAAAAATAAAAATGAAAAATTCTAAACAAATCAAGTCGTTCATCCTTAAAAAAGGAAACAAGTTAACTAACGCTGAAATGGTTAACAAATTAGGTGTACCAACAATGACATTTGCTGGTGTATTGGCTCACATGAAAAGAAAAGGTGAAGTATCAAATGACTTTTTGAAGTCTGATGTTATGAAAGCTAACAAACCTAGTAGAACATCTACAACTGTTAGCCCTAAATTAACTATCAACTTTACAAAAGTTGCTGTTGTTAAGAAAAACGAGTTAACATCTCAATTGTACAATCGTTTAACAGAGAACAACGAAACATTGATTAATGGTAAACTTTTTTATGGTGCTAACGCTTTTGAAAGAGTAATCGAAAACGACCATAATTACAAAAGAACATTGACAGAAAAATCTTTAACTAAAATCCAAGGGTTAGGTAAAGTTTTTGCTAAATGTGATTACATTGAAGTAATCTAAAAAAAAAGAAAAAAGTAACCGAAAAAGACGTAGGATAGGAAGCGTGGAGAGACGTGTCGAAAGGTACACACTAAGGATAAGTAGAAATACTCGACTCTCTAATGGTGTGTGAAGTAGAATCATAAGAACCTACCAGATTCCGTAAATCTATCTTCGGTTATTATGGTACCGTAGCTCAGTTGGTAGAGCAATAGACTGAAAATCTATGTGTCACTGGTTCGATTCCAGTCGGTACCACAAAAAGTTCTTTGAAAATATTAAACAACTATTAATTAACACTAAACAGTAATTCTATTAATGATTATCAACGGTCATTATTAATCATGTCAGAGTAGGAAGAGTTACCTCACAGTCTAAGATGTGAGTGGTTTAGGTTAAGCTCAATACTGAAATATCTTGGTGACATTTATGCATCACCTATTAAACCAATAAGGCTCTTTTGAGAAGTGGAAGAGACAGTGAGTTACACTTAGAAGTACGGTAGTTGTTTAAACATATTGTGTTGTTCCCTTGAGAAAGGAAAACTGAACAGATGTTAAGTATGAAACTGATTACAATAAAAGTAATGGCTTAGAAATAAGTGGGCAAAACAGTACAAACGACACAGAGGTTCTCAACCTCAAATTGGCTCCATAGTTAAATGGATATAACAAATCTCTTCTAAAGATTAGTTCCTAGTTCGATTCTAGGTGGGGCTACGATTGCAAGCACGATGGCAAACGTGCAAAAAACCCAGATACTTTGCCCTATTAGAAAATAAAAGATGCACTGGGAGGAAGGAGTCTTATAGACGTATAAGATGTAAAAGTCCGCAACTAAACCTACTTAGACTTTGTAAGGTAAAGTCAAATACGGGAGGTAGCCCAATTGGTAGAGGCAGCGGTAATGCAAAAAGTTTAATCTGTTTTAAAGATTAAGTTCAGCAATTCAAACGCTCTTTAGGAACCGCAAAGTGTTAGTTCGAATCTAACCCTTCCGACAAAAGAAGAGTGAGCAGTACTAGCCAAGTTGGAACGAGAACCAGCGTGAAGGTCAAAAATACTCGGCTCATGACTTCTGATAACAAAATAATAAATTACACTAAAATGGGTGAATACATGAGAAGAAATGGTAGTAGAACAATCAAAGTTAAAAAAGCAGATTTGATTGCAAGAATTGAAGAAAATAAAGCGACACATATTGAAGCGTATGCCAAAGCTGTTGAAGCTTATAAAAAAGAAGCTCTTAAACAATTAGCTGATTTAACTAAAAGAGTTGAAAATGGTGATGTGAATGTTAAATTGAATTTAACAACGCCAGTTGATAACAGAAAAAACTACGATAAGATTATCGACATGTTTAATTGGGAAGTAGAAGATATCGTTGAACTAGAACAAGCAGAATTCAATGAATATGTTCAAGATGAAACTGAATTTGCTAGACACGCAATGATGTCAAATTCTATGTATTTAGGATAAAAAAAGTAAAAAAAAAATGCAAAAAAGTTTGCATTTATCAAAAAGAGTTCGTACATTTGTAGTATAGAAAAAGTTCTTTGAAAAGTATTGATAATCAGTGTGTTACATACTAAAAATTATTAAAAAAAAGTTGCAAAAATACTTGACATTTTAACAAAATGTTCGTATATTTGTAGTATAGAAAATGGATATAATAATCATAATATAAATAAAAAAAAAAGAAAAAAAAAATTATGGCAACATAAAAAAGTACACCAGCGAAAAAAGCTTCTGCAAACACAGAAGTAGTTTTAGGACAAGCAGCAGCTCAAATCACTAAAGCTGTTAACGAATTAAAAGCAGCAACTGCAACAGTTTCTACTTTATCTGAACAATCAGAGCAATTAACATTGCTAGTAGCTAACAAAGAAGAAGCAATTTCTGCATTAGAAGTTGAGTACGCTGAGAAACGTAGACAAGCTGACGTTGAGTTAGAATTGTCTTTCAAAGCTAACCAAGAAAGAGTAGTAAACCAATGGTTAACATCAAACGGTTACACGTCTATTCCAACATCTGAATTAACAACTTTACGTTCTGATTTAGACACTGCAAGAACTAACACTGAAGCGACAGTGAAAAAAGAAGTAGCAACAGTTGCTGCAACTTTAAAAACTCAGTATGAGAATGAGATTAAATTAATCCACTCTGAGAATAAAGCTATCGCTGCTGAAAACGCTGCAAAAATTGGGACATTAGCAACTCAAAACAAGTTCTTAGAAGAACAAGTAACTAAGTTGTATGCACAATTAGATGCTGAGCGTTCTGCTGGTATCGAAAGAGCAAAAGCTGGTTCAGTAGGTTCAATTAACGTTGCACCATCTAGCAAGTAATTGTTAAACAATACTCTACGTGGGGAACTGCGTAGGATATTGCAAGGGTAAAAGATTATTTCAGCAACCAAAAATTCAAGCTCTGTTAAAGCCGTGGTCATGGGTTCGAGTCCCATACTGTCCTTTGTTGGGCGGTTAGCTCAGTTGGTTAGAGCACGTATGAAAAAAGGTAATCTTGTCCCCTAATATTAAGTCCTCTGTCTTACAGAGTAATTAAAAGATTGTTTCAGCAAGTTAACTAAAAATTTGTATGGATAACAAAGGGTCTGGGTTCGAATCCCAGCATGTCCTAAAACAGAGGTAGGGGCGTGTGGTGTAATGGTAGCACGAAAAAAAGGGCAATCTTGGTACTCTAAATATGGCGTTAGCTCCAGTGGTAGAGTCCACCTTATATGGGTGGGGGACGTTGGTTCGATTCCAACACGCTGTACTAGAACAAACTAGTGTTAGTTCAATTATTGCGGTGTCGCACCGTAGGTTGAATGAGATTGTGGCCACAATGGGTAGATTCCCACTAGTCACTGTTCCTATTGTTTCTTTGTTTAGAAAAACAAAGTGGTGGATGTCTGGGGATTAAACTCTCGGCCCAAACTTAAACTTTAGCGATGAAGATGAATGGTAGTCTTTTGTTGACGTTTGTTTTTAAGCCTAGTGGTGTACAACACGAAGCAGATGGTTTACAAACTGAGAAAGGAATACATCACTGGGGGCATATTCCAGAGAATGAAGGTTCGAATCCTTCCATCGCAACAAAATTGGGGAGTACAAAAGATACTGGACGGCAATCTAGTTGAAACAGTATAATCCGTCTATCAAATGGAGTTTTGCCGAGCAAAAGGAGATAGTTGATTCATTGGTGTAGTGGAAACACGGGGGGCGTTGAGCCACCAGTCGCTGGTTCGAGCCCAGTATGAATTTCGAATTTATTGTTAAACGTTTTATAAAATTAAAATGAATCAAAAAACAGATTCACTAAATTACCAATTAGGTTTTTATGTTGGTGAATATATTATCTTAACAGAGTTACCTACTCTAAGTACTGACATGTTATTGTCAAGAAACGTAATCCAAGTATCAGAAGAAGAAACTAATCAATGGAACTCTAAACGTAAAGTTTGGGAAGATATGTTGTTTCTAAAAGATTCTAATGGTGAAAGGGAAAAAGTATTTTACGAGAACCTTAAATGGTATAAAAGCAACTTAGAAGAAAAATACTTGTCTAAAATTCTAAAAGTTAGAGTACCAAAAGTTTACCCAACCGATTTAAACGAATTTGCTGAAGGAATTGAAGCTGCGTTATGGGATTGTGATTTATCACACTATAGAATTGCTGAAGATTTTTTTGAGCAAACAGAAGAGTATGCGTGGTGTTCTTATATTGTTTTGAAAAAAACAAAAGAAAATATTCCAGAAAAATTTGCATAATTAAAATATTCTTCATACCTTTGTATCAACATTAAAAATTTAGAAAATGGGATTTAAAGATTTATTTATCGTTAGTGATGAAAATGAGAAAGCTAACGAAACACCTCAAACGGAAACAGCCAAACCTAATACTACGGCTACTACAAAGTTTCCGACATCTACACCTCAAGTAGAAGAAAGCGGAAGTATACTTAGCGTATTTGGTTTTGGTAAACATGACCATGAAGTTAGTATGCCTACTCCAACACCAACTGCATCAGTATCTAATGAGCATTTAGAAAAAGCATTGGAATTGTATCAAAAAGGTTTTGACTCGTTGAACCAACCTGGATATGACTTTTATGAGTTTTATCAAGCGGTTATGCAAGCTGGTCCAACAAACCCACAAATCTACACAATGGCTTTTACTATGGCTAGTGCTATGGATAAAACTATTAGTAAAGATAGATTGGTACAACAATCAGATTACTATTTGACTGAGATTGAAAAAGTTTACAACGACTATGTTAGTAAAGGTAACGCTAAAAGAGAAGATTTATTAGCACAAAAGAAACATGAGAATGAATCTTTGGTTGGTGAATTGAGTCTTTTAAGACAACAATTAGAAGCAATTACAACTCAAATTGCTGACCGTGAAAACAAATTGTCTGTTATCGATGTAAAATACTCTCCTATGATTGGTGAAGTTGAAGGTAAAATTGCCGCTAACCAAATGGCAAAATCAAAAGTGACTCAATCTATTGAGCAAGTGAAACAAGGAATTATTAATAACTTAAAATAAAAAGTAAAATGCAAACTCAAAGTAAAACTGCGACTACGTTAAATGCTAATTTAGCAGAGTTGCCAATATTAAAACACTTTAATCAAAATGAAATCTCTACAAAAGTAGATAATTTTAGAAAAGGTGAGAAAAATCTATTTTGGTTCTTTAAACTAGCTGCACTAATTGGTGTTGGTTATTTAACTTGGACTTACGTGTTACCTCCAATCTTTGTTGCTATTGGACAAATGTTAGCAGTAGCTGCAACAGCTGTACTTATCGTTGCTGGGGTTATTATGGCACCAGTGATTGTGAAAGGAATCCGTTTATTTACACGTGCTATTCATAAAGCACTTATCAAATACGACCCTTTTGCTCAGTTGGAAATTGAAAAGCAAAAAATGCTTGAAAACCAACGTACATTTAGAACAGCTAAAGGAAACATTTCTCAATTAAAAACTGAAATGGAAGTTGAAGCTGCCAACGCTGAAAAAGAAGCTGAGACTGGTCAAACACGTATCATAGCATTGCAAGGTAAAGCTGAAAAGATTAAACTTGAAATGGATGGTATGATTCAAAAGATGGGTGTTGCTGCTAAATCAGAAGATGACTATGTAAACAAAGCATCTGATTTACAAAAGATTTTAGCTGAAGCACAACGTGTGGCTAACAAATTGAATCAATCTAAAGACTTTGTTCAAAAGTATGGTTCTCGTGCAGCTATCATGAAGAAAATGGGTCAAAAGTTGACAATGGTTGAAACTGTTATGGATATCAAGATTCAAGACTTTGATGCAACCGTGGATATGTTAAAGAAAGACTATGAATTCGGTCAAAAATCAAACGCTGCAACTAGTGCTGCTAAATCAGCAATGGGTTTCACAAAAGGATGGGAATTCGATTATGCTTTGGATGTTGTAACATCAACTATTGCTGCTGATATAGCAATTACTGCTGGTAACTTGAGAGATATCGAAACACTTACAAGTAACTATTCATTGGATTCTGATGAACTATATGCTAACTTGAATGCGGTTGCAGATAAAATCAAAATTGGTACTGATGTAATACCAGAAGCAAAACAATATTCTAACCCAGAATATCAGCTAACACAGTCTGATAGAGTAAAATCTGGAGGGTTCGGAGATTTATTTTAAAAAAAAGTTTACAAAAAGTTTGGAGAATTGAAAAATTCTCCATACATTTGTAATATGAAAATAAAGTTTAACTAAAAAAAAAAAGAAAAATGTCAAAAAGTTCGAATAAGTCAAAAATCTCTAGTTTGTTAGAGTGGATTAAATCAGTAAAAAAATATAGATATTAATCCTAGAAACAAAAAAATAAAATAAAATAGTAAAGTAAAAAAGAGTAAAAACAAAAAAGAAAAAAAAAATGGGAAGAATTTTAAAACAAGCGAAATTAACAACCTTAGCTGAAGGTGTAATTGTAGCATTAGGAGTAATTTTAATCTGTGGAATTGTTTACATGGTATCCCCTGGATTACGTGTGGCTGTATCTAAAGAGATGAAAGCGTTAGCCATCAATGGTGATGACTTGAACAACGTAACAAAAGGTGCTGAACTACCTTTACCAAGTGCGATGCCATCAACATCGGTTGATGCAAACAAATTAATCAGAATCGCTGAGTACGCATGGAATGGTAACTCTGGTATGATTGTGGCTAACGGTGGTCCTCGTACAACAGAGGGGTCGCTAATGGAAGCTGGTGGTGTAAACTTAGAAATCGTGCGACAAGACATGGTTGGTGGTTTACGTGATATGCAAATCAAATTTGTTGAGGAATTTAGCAAAGGTGCTGCTTATCCTAAATCTGAGAAATCAGCGTTTGCTGTAAGTATCATGGGTGATGGTGTACCTTTTTATATCACAACTACTCAAAAAGCTTTGGATGAGAAGTTTGGAAAAGGTAAATACCACGTACAAAACATCGGTGCTATCGGTTTATCATATGGTGAAGATAAGTTAATCGGACCTAAAGTATGGCAAGATAACCCACAAACACTTAGAGGTGCTGTAGTATCATCTGTAATCGGTGACGGAGATTGGGTAGTAGCTGTAAACTATGCATCAGCAAATGGTATCCCAGTTAACCCAGACCCAACAACTTATGATGCATCTGCATTGAACTTTGTACCATCACAAGACGATGACTTTATCAACTCTGTAAAAGAATTGATTAAATCTCAAAACACTGGATTTACTGTACCTTTGAAAGAAGTTAAAGATGGTAAGTTGACTGGTAAAACAATAAACCACAAAATCGATGGTGCTACAACGTGGACACCTGGAGATAAGATGGCTTTTGATGCATTGACTGGATTTACAGATGTTGCTACAACAAAAGACTTTGTTAACCAAATGGCTACATCAATCATCGTAGTAAAAGAATGGGCTATCCAACATGAGAAAGAAGTTACATCTATGTTAAGACAAACTTATACAGCTTGTAACCAAATCAAACAATACGATAGATGGGCTCATAAAGCAGCTGAGTGTGTTGCAAAAACATATAACTTTGAAAATGCTGACTACTGGTACAAAATGTTCAAAGGACAAAAAGGTACAAAAGGTGGATTGGATTACAACATCGGTGGAACAAAAGTTTTTAACTACGCTGATGCAATGCAATACTTTGGTATCTCTGATGGAAACAACCGTTACAAATCAGTATACAACCAAGTATCTATGTACTTAACAGATTTGAATCCATGTGGCTTCAATGAAACTTGTAAAGATGGTGTGGTACAATACGAAGATGCTGTTAACTTATACTTTTTGAAATCTATTACTGATGTAGATGCTGGTACAACTCAAAAGTTTAACTATGCTGATAACAAAACAAAAGTAATGGCTGATGGTCAATGGAATATCAACTTTGCAACTGCAAGTACAACTATCCAAGGGTCTGAAAAAGAATTGGAAACAATTTACAACTTACTTGTACAAGCTGAGCAAACAAAAGTGAAGATTATCGGTCACACTGACAATGTTGGTAACCCACAATCTAACTTAGCATTGTCTAAAGGTCGTGCAAACTCAGTAGTTAACTACTTGACAAGTAGAGGTATCGCAAGTAACCGTATCCAATTGGTTGATGGTCGTGGTGATACTGAACCAATCGCTTCAAATGCAACAGCTGCTGGTAAAGCGAAAAACAGACGTGTGGACATTACATTGTTACAATAATAACCACTCTACATAAAGAAGTCCCTAGTGAAAATCTAGGGATTTTTTTTACCAAAGAATTTATAAATTTAAAATAAAAAGAATGAAAAAATTAATTAAACCACTTGAAAACCTTAAAAGTACAACAAGAGGTACAATCATGTTGGGTTGGCTTATAGGTGTTATTGTATTTTGGGTATTGAATAGTTTCGGTGGAACACATTTGTTCCCAACACCAACACAAGTTATCCATGGATTTGGTGACTTATGGAAAGAGGGGTTGGTTGTACATATTGGTAGTTCTCTAATGTTGTGTACTCATGCTGTTATTTTGTCTATTTTGATATCATTGGCATTTGCTTACTCATCAGTTATTCCAGTTATTAAACCAGTTGGAACCTTTATATCAAAGTTAAGATACTTACCATTGACTGGTATTGCGTTTTACTTGGCTATCCTTATCAACGATGCAAGAACTCTTCAAGTATGGGTGCTTGTAGTCTTCATGACAACGTTTCTAACGACTTCTCTTATCCAAATGATAAAAGATATCCCACAAGAAGAATTCGACCACGCTATGACGTTAGGATGCAATCGTTGGGAGATTCTATGGGAAGTTGTAATCAAAGGTCGTATTGATTACGTATTGGAATTGGTTAGACAAAACTTAGCTATTGTTTGGATGATGCTTGTAACTGTTGAATCTATTTTGGCTGCTGCTGGTGGGTTAGGTTTCTTAATCAAAAATAGTGACAAGTTAGGTGACAATGGTAGAGTAATTGCTTTACAAATCATCATCGTAGTTGTTGGGTTAAGTTTAGACTTTGTTATTACAAAACTACGTAAATTAATATTCAGATATTCAAATTATTAAAAATGAGTTATAGAGCAGAAGAAACAATCCTATACGTTGATAAGATTAGCGTTGGATATGAGGGTAAAGTTATCCTTAAAGATGTATCAATTGTTGAAAAGAATATCGTAAGAGATGGTCATGATTCAACTGGTCAAACAATTGCAGTGCTAGGTCGTTCTGGTAGAGGTAAATCAACACTTTTTAAAGCTTTGACTGGTTTGGTTAAACCAATGTCTGGACAGATTTTTATTAGTGACATGAAAACAGAAGATAAAGATGATGCCAAAATATTGTCTGAAGGTGATGTGGGGTTTGTTGACCAAAAATACACGTTGTTTAGACATAAAACAATTACACAGATTTGTCAATATGCTTTGAGAAAGAGCAAAATGACAAAAGAAGAAAAGAATGCAATCATTACTGAGTATTTGACTGAATGGGGATTGTTGGAACACAAAGATAAATACTCATGTGAGTTATCTGGTGGACAAAGACAAAGAACCGCAATCATTGAGCAAATGTTATCGTCTAAACACTTTATGATTTTAGATGAGCCATTCTCTGGGTTGGATGTTGGAAATATTGAGAAAGTTAAAAATTCATTCCAAAAGATTTTGGATGCTGATGAATACAATACTATTATCTTTTCGACACATGACATTCGTTTAGCTGTTGAGTTAGCAGATAGTATTTACGTTGTTGGTTTCCCAGAAGGTGTTACCGATTACTCAACAATCCTTAAACACTATGACATGAAACAAATGGGATTGGCTTGGACTGAATACGGTAATGGTCATAGAAAAGTTGTTAGTGACATAAAAGAATTGTTGTTAAAGTCATAAATTTACTCTTTATCATAGATATTTATATTAAAATTAAAAGATATGAAAGATATGATAAAGAAACAATTAAACAGATTAGTTGAATCTCAAGTTTATGGTCAAGAAGGTATTTCTAAGAAAGTTGCTGAGTTATCTGATTTAAGAGAAAGGTTGGTTGCTGAACGCAATGAACTTAATAAGAAGATAAAAGCTTTGGATAAAGAAATAGTTAAATGGCAAGTTGAGATTTCACCTAATCAAATTTCAATGTTTTAATGGTAATAGTAAGCGATAGAGCGTTAAAGTTTTTTGGATTATTCTTTGGTGGTAGTGATGGAATAAGAGGGTTGGCATTTTGGCCATTCATATTCATCTCTTCAAAAACAATTATTGACGATGAGTTAATAAACCATGAAAGAATACATCTAAGACAACAATTAGAAATGTTAATTATACCTTTTTATATTTGGTATTTAATTGAGTTGTATACTAAAGGTTATATGAATATTTCTTTTGAAAAAGAAGCATATGCAAACGAAAAAAACTTGACATATCTGAAAAAAAGACGTATATTTGCATTCATTAAATATTTATAAAGGTCCGTGGTACCTAAAATACCAACACATAAGTACACTTAAAAACCAAAAAGGGAGAAAAGTAAAATGAAAAAAACAATTTTTGCACTTGGATTAATCGCAACGTTAGCATCATGTGGTGGTAACGGTAAAGCAGAAGGTGAAGCAGCGAAAGCTGATTCAACAGCGGTTGCAGTTGATTCTATTGCAACTACATCAACTGTAGTTGCTGATTCAGCGAAAGTAGACTCAGTAGCTACTAAATAACATGTAGGTGGTGAGGTGAAACTCACCACTTATACTAGGAATAAGAACCATATATACTAAATTATTGAATTTATGGTTGACACTAAATATAGTAAAATGGATAGTGAGAGTGATAGTGACAAGAAAAGTTCTGGGGACGGTTTGCCTAATGGTAGCGACTTTTCTGAACCCTTTAGGGTTCGACATATTGGTTTACAAACTGACGCAATTAACCAACGATTACTGGAGTACAATGTACGTTCTATATGGATTGGCGTTCTTATCGTTCTTGTTGTCGCACTTGTTCTTTAGATTAAAGAAAACCAACTGGGGTAATATATTTATAACTCTAGCATTGTTTTTAAATCCTTTGGGTTATGATATTGTTGTTTACGGAATAACATTATTAACAAAGAGTTATTGGTTAACAATGTCAATTATGTATATGTTAGCAATTGTTTTTTTCGGTTTATTTATGTACTTTTACAATATAAACCCAGTGAAAGCTTTTAAGTACCATGCGGTGAATACACATAGAAAATTAACTAAAAAAAAATAATATGGAAACGTTTGATGAACTTTTTGATGCTTTTTTCGGAAACAACAAAAAGAAAAGAAAAGTGGGTAGACCCAAAAAAGAAAGTTTTGATGATAAAGCTAAGAAAATTATTGATACGTTATCCAACTTTAGTGAGATAACAGATGTAGACAAACAACTTGAAATTGATAACGAGTTAGGTGAACCACATGAAATCAATTTATTCCAAGCAGATGGTTTATATTTCAAAAGGTCTATCTGGCATACCAGCGATGGCGATTTGGTCAAATTAGAAGTTTCTGATTTACCATTTGAAGAAAAGAAAAGTTTGGAAGAACTTTTAAGTGAGGCTTTGGAAGAAGAAAACTACGAAAAAGCAGCTGAAATAAGGGATGAAATAAAAAAAATAGAAAAAAAACAAAAAAAGTTGTAAAAAAACTTGACAAATTGAAAAATAGTTAGTACATTTGTATAACTTTTAAAAAGAAGGATATATTTATTAAAACAGTAGCATAAAGCTACGCAAAAAAAAGGAATTATGAAAACAACATTTACTACATATCAACCGAAACAAACGCAAGGCGGAAAGCCGAGTGTATCGGGTATGTCATATCTGTTGAATAGTGAAAATTGAAAAATTAAACTATAAGATATTCCAAACCCGATTTCAGAAATGATAATCGGGTTTTTTGTTTTGGTACCTATACCATTTAAAATAGGAACGTTATTTGACATGTTGGTTTAAAAATTATCTAGATGTGGGAAAGTTGGTAATCCGCATGGTTTGGGACCATGAGACCGCAAGTTCGAACCTTGCCATTTAGACTGAACGAGACTGTTACTAATTCATAGGAGAGCTGAGAATAAGCGTAGAATTAGAAATTAACGAGTAGTATAGGAGCGGTTTATCTAGCGGCATTTGGAATGCCGAGCACGCTGGTTCGAATCCAGCCTATTCGACAACAATGGTTTCCCAAAAGCCATTTAAAAAACAAGTTTTGGGAAGTTAATATTGTCCTATGGTGTAATTGGCAACACGTCTGATTTTGAGTCAGAAGAGTCTAAGTTCGAACCTTGGTGGGACAACAAAGTGAAAATTTTTCACAAAAAAACTTGCAAATGTAAAAAATAATTTATACATTTGTAAAAAATTAAAAGATAGCTTCAGCAAATTACTAAACTTCAAACTTTTATTTTGACACGTAACATGCTATCTTGTTATTTGGGAGCACGCCAGAGTTGGAGAGCTGGGGCAGACTGTAAATCTGTTGCTAACGCTGAGTAGGTTCGAATCCTACTGCTCTCACTCGCTACGAGACTGTTTAGAATTTTATCGACTTGGCCTTTTCAAGTAACGTAATAAATTCATTTTTGCCTTTATAGCACAGCTGGTAGTGCACTTCACTTGTAATGAAGGGGTCGTTGGTTCGAATCCGACTAAAGGCTCACGTGTTAACTAGGGTCGAGCCACATTTTGCCTCGGTTAACAATAGAAGAAAGAACCTAGAGGTGGCCGTGACTGTCTTTCTTCGAAATATGCAGATATCGTATAATGGTTTTATTATATTAGCCTTCCAAGCCTAGGATTTCAGTTCGATTCTGAATATCTGCTCAAAAAGAGGAATAACTAGTGTGGGTGCCTCAAGGGACAGCTGACCTACCACACTCTATGCGAGAGTAGCTCAGTGGTAGAGCATCTGGTTACCAACCAGAGGGTCGTGGGTTCGAATCCCATCTCTCGCTCATACTGGTTTTTGACACCGTTTTACCGTTAGGACCCATTGTGAGGTTAACAGAATACAAAGTGGTGTGACAGATGTGGAGAGACACATATTATGGGGGTGTTGAAATGTTAGTAAAATCACATTCTGCCTTTTTAGATTAAAGAATGTTTGCAGCAAAATCAAAATTATTCACGCAAACTGTAAATTTGATAAAACGTTGGTGCAATTCCAGCCGCCCCCACTAAAATAAAATTATAAAAAACTTAAAAAATAAAAACTATGAAAAATTCTATCAACATTAAGCGAAAGATAAAACGATAAGGCACTCGGCCAAGCTGGTTACGAGTGTCAATGGAAAAAACACGCCTTCGTAGCTCAGCTGGTTTTAGAGCACTCCACTTTTAATGGAGGGGTCATGGGTTCGAGTCCCATCGGGGGTACATATGTACTCGTAGCTTAGTTGGTAGAGCACTCCGCTTTTAACGGAGGGGTCAAGGGTTCGACTCCCTTCGGGTACACTAATATTAAACCAACATGTAATGATTATGCACGATTTTTATCGTGCATTTTTGTTTATATCAATTTTTATTCATACATTTGTATTATGAGTAGATTTAAAGAATGGAGTGGAACGTATAGTCATATTGGTAATTACCTATTAGAGAAAGGTTATGCCAACGACAAAAATATGTTTGGTGAGGCTAAGAAATTGATATATAAATTCACTGAATATTTTACTGATAATAAAGGTAGTTTTTCAGACAGATGTATGTTTGTAAGAAAGAATTATAGTAAGTTTATTAATTGGGTACACGCATATAAGAAAGAAAACAAATGAAAAAGGAACATTACGATAAATTGGTTACGTTGATTGGTCAAGAAAAAGCTGATGCTGTCAAAGAAAACTTTGAAAAACACAAAGAAGATATGAAGCTTCAACAAGAAAGAGAAGAAGCTGAATTACAAGAAATGGTCAAAGTTATGATACCTAAAAAAGGCTTAATTGATGGCCAATATTATAATGGCCATAGATGGAGAGGTAAACATGTTGCTATGTGGGATGGTGAAAAGAAAGTGTTTTTAACTATCAACTATACTATGGGTAATTTCTTTTTAGAAGAGTTAAAACACTTTGAAGATGTTGCTGAAACTAGGATTGATGGTTTTATACCATTTATGGTGATAGAAAAGTTTACTTTATAATTTTTTTTGATATTTATTAGTAAAATATATATCATGATTAGAAAATTATTAAGGGAAGAATTAGCCTTTAGAGGTCAAATAAATGAAATAGATTGGGAAGACACTTTTAGTGATGTTAAGAAAACTTGTGTTGAACCTAGAGAGTTTGCTGAATATTTGAATAAAGTTAGAGCAAATAGAGATAAATCTACAAAAGATAGAGAAAAATTTGATGCTAAATACCCATTTATACATTCTAAATCTTCATTTTTCAACAAAGAAGATGATGAGTTAACACCAGATGATGTTAATTCATTTATAAAGAAAATAATTGAACCACCTCTTAATGTTGTAAACACCAATGAAAAAATAATTAAAAGTGGTGGTCCACATGAATTTGTTTACAAAACGGGTATACCAGCTTTTAGAGGTTTGGCTTACAGTATTGATAAAGATGAAATTTATTACATCAACACATGTCCAGGTGCTGGAAATTGTGTATTGATTTGCTACGCTTTGAAAGGTAACTTCATTAGATATGCTGCTTCGTATGATTCAATGACTAGAAGACTTAATTATTTACTTAACTTTCCAGAAAAATATGAGGAAAGATTATACAACGAAATAAAAGAAAAAGCAGTTGAACATAAAGCATTGATAGGTTATAAATCTAAAGTTATTTTAAGATGGAATGATTCTGGTGATTTTTTCGGTAAAGAATATGTTAATATGGCTGAAAGAGTTATGAAGAGACTTAGAGCGGATGGTTATAATGTAGAAAGTTATGCGTATACTAAAATAGGTGATGTAGCAACAGCTGATACAGAATTTGATACTACATTCTCTCAAGGTGCTAACAAAAAAGAAAGAAGCAAAGTTGACTTAGATTTATATAAAAATGCAAAAGTAATACCTAAAGAATTAGGAGCTGATTTAGATTTGATGAAAATGGATGATGAAGAAGAATATATAAACAGAGTCGCTAATGCATTTAATTTAAACCCAGAATTAGTAATTACATATGATGAATTGATGGAAACACCTAAAAGTAATGTACCTAAATGGCATGTTATAGTTACAAATGAAGATGGTGATGATGCCGCATTTCGAAAAGATGTAAAACAAGTTTTGTTAAAAGAACATTAATTAAAAAAGGAGGTTTAAAACCTCCTTTTTTTTTTACCCTTGACCCACTGTTTTCTTCTTATAGTTCTTTGAACTTTTCAATTTAGAACTTCTTTTCTTAGAATGAATTCCAGGTCTTTTCTTTTTTCCGTTCCCAACTTTCACTGAAGTTGTAGTTGTTTTAGTTGCTTTTGCCATAGTGATTAATTTTAATATAAATATTGGTTATTTTAATTTTTTATATGTATGTTTGTAAAAAAAACTAGATATGAAGAATACAATTTACATTGATGTTGATACTGAAAGAGAACAACAAGTTCTTATAGGTAAAGGTCCAGAGAATGAACCACCAGCAAATAAAGAAGAAGCTGCTAGAATGATTGTTAATGACATTGCATGTGTTTGTGAAGCATTATGCACACTTATACATGTTGCTGAGCAAAACGATTATGCGAAAAAAGAAGAATTGATAACAGAATCAATTAAACAATTAACAAAAATGTTGGTTGAAGAACCAAAGAAAAATAACAAGGAAGATTAATGATTTATGTGTGAAAGAAATTTTAATAACTGATGACCAAAGAAAAAGAGCAAAAGAATTATACGAATTCAATGTATTAAAAGGGTCAGTAACCGAAGGAAAAGGCAATGAAGTTGGTGCGTTGGGTGAAATAATTGTGTGGGACGAATATAAGAAAAAAACAAAATATGTTGGTTCATATGATTATGACATGATTATCAAAGGTAAAAAAGTAGATGTCAAAACCAAACTACAAAACTTTGAACCAAAACCTTATCATAGAGCAAATATTTTTGCTTATAACATAAAACAAAAATGTGATTATTATTGTTTTGTGGCAATATTAACAGATTTATCAAAAGGTTGGATTATTGGGTGGAAAGAAAAAGAAAAATTTTTCAAGGAAGCGATATTTAAGAAAAAGGGGGAAGTAGACGATGTTGGAACCAATGAAGGATGGGTTTTTAAAGGAGACTGCTACTGCCTAAACAATAACCAACTAGAAAATAAAACTAAAGATTAGTTGGATTTTTAAAAAAATATTATTAACTTTGTGGAAAGAAATATTATGATTATCGACAAAACAAAAAAGAGTAAACTAACAGCTGTACATTCATTTACAGTTTTCCCTCAAGATTTGAATTATGCTAATTCACTTTTTGGTGGTAAAGTAATGGCTGAAATGGATATAGCTGGTGTTAAAGTAGTTAGACGTGCTTTATATGGTACTGGGTCTGATGGGTGTGTAACAGCTAGTGTTGATAGGATAGATTTCAAGAAACCAGCTTTTTTGGGTGACTTAATTACTATGGTTGCCGAAATAAAAGCTATTGGTAAATCATCTCTACAAGTTAGAATTACTGTTACGAGAGAAAGCATTATGGGTGAAGTTGACGATATTTGTGCAGCTAATTTTACTTTCGTAGCGATGAAGAATAAAAAACCATTCCAACATGGATTGAGTTTTGAATTATTAGAACCGTTTGAAAATGAAATCGAAACCGAACCCAATAATTAAATTTAATGGTGGTGAACCAGTGGCTTTATGTAATAGATGTAGTGCTATGATGTGCTATGTTAGCTGTCGAGAAGAAGATGGTGAATTCTGTAAAGTAAAAGAAATAAGAAACTTGAATGGAGTTAATTATATTAAGACACCAATAGGTAAAACACCACCACCATTTTGTGACCAATGTGATTTATTAATGAATTACTCACTAAACGAATAAAAAATGAAAACAGAATTAGATTTAGCGAAAGAAAAAGCAGAGGCAATTATTAACTCATGTGTTACATGTGACCATTTTGATACGGCAATACCTTATATTGAGTTGTTATACAGACAATTTGGTGATAAAGAAGTATATGATGAATTGATGCAATTATATACCGATAAATTCAATGAGTTACAATGCAATATATAAATACAAGACATATTGCCCTATATCTTATTGATTACATTTTAAGACATCCGAATTAATATGGATTTTTATATGGAATTAATGGCATATTTTGCCTCAATAATAGTGTTGATATCTTTTATGGTAAAAGATGTTATACTTTTAAGATTATTAAATACAGTAGGTTGTTTGTTATTCGTAACTTATTCAATCTATCATGAAAGATATCCACTGATATTTTTAAATTTAATGGTTATAGTAGTTAATTTAGTTTATATTTACAAACCAATAGTTGTTTTATGGAAGGAACATTTAAAAAGGAGATAATAGGTAATGAATTATACCTATTCAACGCCAAAGGTGAATTAATCTTCAAACGATGGTTAAACCACGGATATTCAAAAGTTTTTACACCATTTGCATATGGTAAAAACGATACCTATATGTCAATCACCGAGAAAGACGGTAAAATCATACGTGAAAAAAAATGATTAGTATTATAGTAGCTGCTTCTACCAATAACGTTATTGGTAAGAACAATGATTTGCCATGGCATATACCAAGCGATTTAAAGCGATTTAAAGAACTAACTACTGGCAAACGAGTTATCATGGGTCGTAAGTGTTGGGAGTCGATACCAGCCAAGTTTAGACCCCTTCCTAACAGAGATAATATTGTTATTACTAGAGATTATACCTATGTAGCCAAAGGTGGTTTTGTTGTGTCAGATTTAAAACAATTCATATTTGAATATAGTCTTTCATCCATAAATTATGGACCAAAAGAAGACTTTATTATTGGTGGTGCTGAAATATACAAACAGTTCTTCCCAATAGCCCAAAAGTTATATTTGACTGAAGTATTGGGTGAAGTTGAAGGAGATACTTATCTAGAAGGATTCAACCCAGAAGAATGGAACCTAACCAACATGTCTGAAGTGTTGGAAGAGAATGGGTTCAAATTTATTTTCAAAGAATACGTAAAAAAAGTTTCATAATATTTGTAAAATCAAAAATATTGTCGTACATTTGTAATGTAATTAAAAATTATGAGTGAAGAACGCAAAAAAGCCGCACCAAAACCAATTGTAAAGGTTGAACCTAAAAAAAGGGTTGAACCAAAACCAGTGGCAAATGTTGAACCCAAAAAAAGAGTTGAACCGAAACCAGTTGTTGAACCTAAAATAGAGTTAAACACCGAAGAAAAAAGTGAAACAAAAACAAAAAGAGCTGAAAACAAATATGTTAGAGTAGCTTTGGATGCAAAAGCAGAAGAAAGAAACCAATTCACCACAAAAGTTAAAAACGGTGAATTGAAATATGCGTACTACGCAACAGATAATGATAAAGGTTATCATTATTATTTAGTTTTAAAAAAATAAAAAAATGAGTTTAAAAGAACAAATCAATGCAGATTTCATGTTAGCTTTTAAAGCTAAAGAAATGGAAAAGAAAAACTTTTTAGGTGTTGTGAAGGGTGAAATCCAAAACGAAGCTGGTCGCTCTGGTAAAGATGATGATGATACTGTTTTACGTATATTAACTAAAATGGAAAAGTCTTTGAAACAAACCAATACTAATGAATCGTTGACAGAATTAGAGTATATCAAACCATACTTACCATCACGTATGAGTGATGATGAAATTGAAACTATTATCAGAGGTTATTACAATGACAATGGGTTAACAACTATGGCTTTAATGATGAGAGAGTTCAATGTTAACTATAAAGGTAAAGCTGATAATCAAGTAGTTTCAGCTATTATTAACAAAGTAATTTCTGGAAGATGATTTGGGCGTTTTTGTTTATAATTTTTGTACATTGGGTTTCTGATTTTGTATTGCAATCTCATCACATGAGCACTAGAAAAAGTTCTAGTAATTACTACCTAACAATGCATGTGATTGTGTATAGTTTTTCTACGATATTTTTATGGGCTTTGGTTTTCCCTTTGTTTGGTATTCATTTAACTAGTGGACCAGTTTGGTTAGCATTTTTAACTATATATTCAACACATTGGATTACTGATTATTATACTAGTAGATGGACTAGTAGATTATATAAAGAAGAAAAATATCATGACTTTTTTGTTGTGATAGGTTTAGACCAAGTTATCCATTACACGCAATTGTTTTTAGTTTTTAATTACATTATTTTAAATCAAAGTATATGACAACACATGAAATCCATTCAAGCTTGGATAAAATGCTTGAGAATCCAAAAGCCAAAAATTTCCTTAATCACTTGGTAAGAGCATATATGCCAATATCAAATGTTGAAAAGGTTATGAATAAACCAGAAGGTGACTTTAAATGTGCTATATCAAAATATGAATTGATATCTGTACAAGAAATCTTAGAAGGAATTCATACTGAAGATTTTAAAAATGATTTGATGAAATCTATGAAAACCATGTTTGATGAGAATGCTGATAAGACTACACCAATGGCGAAACTAATTCGTGAGAAAAAATTGGGTGTTACTGGAAAAGGCACAACAACTTTTATGTCACTACCAGTTGCACAAGAGTTTTTCAATTGGGTTATCACAAAATCATTGAAAGGTGATAAACACATCAATTGGTTGTTAGGCAACATCAGACGTGAATCGTTTGTGAAGAGAGCCAAAAACATTACTGATGACAAGGTTCAGTCAACAGTTAGTAAATTAGAGAAGAAAGCAGACAGAACCGCTACTTTCACTTTGGGTGATGCAAACGGAGTGTTAGCACAACTCAAAGCTAAAATGGAAAAAAAATGAGATTAAAATTAGACCATCAAAATGTTTGGTTTACATCAGACTTACACTTTTGTCACGCAAACGTGATAAAATATGATGGTAGACCATTCAAAGATGTTGATGAAATGAATGAATCCTTGATTGAAAATTGGAATCATTACATTGACAAAAATGATGTCGTGTTTTATCTAGGTGATTTGTCTTTCGAAAGAAGTGGCAAACAAACAAAAGAAATTGTTGACCGTTTAAATGGTAAAATTCATTATGTGTTAGGAAACCATGATGATGAAAAAGATATACGAAAACTTAATCGTTTCGAAACGATTAGTGACTACATCAATCTTTCAGTACCAGATGAAGACAACCCTAGAAAAAGACAAGGGATTATGATGATGCACTATCCTATATTGTCATGGGATAAAGCACACCACGGAGACTGGCATTTACATGGCCATTGTCATCAAAGTCTTGTTAAACAAAACCCAGAATATTACAAACGTAAAGTTTTAGATATGGGTTGTAATGGTTGGGATTATTGTCCAGCACATTATACTGACATTAAACAGATTATGGTGAACAAAGAAGTTGAACGAGTAGACCACCATTAATTAAAAACTAAAAAATAAGTATATGAGCAGAAAATTTATACCGTCTAACAGAGATTTAGAAAGGTTAACAAGAAGTTTATCTAGTGGTATCAAAATAGATATTGAAGGATTGGAAAATACAACTAATTATGAGGAACCAGTAAATGAATCATTTGGTGTTAAACGTGATGATGATGACGATGATGATTATGATGACGATGAAGAATATACAACAAATTCATATTCTGATGAAGTTAGTTTCATTGAATTTGCGATAGTAAATGCTTTCCTTCATGATTGTTTCAAAGGTAAACAAAATCAAGTAATCGTTTCAGCGTATGGTGTTACCGATTCTATTGGTAGAATAACATTTGGTGGTGGTTTTGATATTACTAGTTCATATTGGTTTTCATGTAAATTTGAAAATGATGATAATGACTATATCTTCCAAACAAAAATGTTTGTTGATAATAGAAATGAGTTGGTAAACCAAATAAACATTACTTGTAAAAAAGGTATTGTTCATGACAAACTTATGGATTTGTTTAAAAAATTGAAAAGTTTAGCGTTTAACAATTCTGAATACAAAGGCAAGTGTATCAAAGTTAAATTGAGAGAAGGTCGTTTTAGAGGAATCGAAATTATCGATATCAAAGAATCTTCAAACGAGTTGATTTTGAATGATGTTCAAACAAAATTCATCGAACACTTTATTACTCGTGTTGCAAGAGGTGGAAACGCAAGATATTTGCTTAACGGAGAACCAGGGACTGGAAAAACAGAATCAATTCGTGAAATAGCTAGAAAATTAATTCCATCTGTAACATTTATCATACCAGATTTCGGAAACACTGATGATTTAACATCAATCATGGAAGCATGTGAGATTTTTGATAACGCAGTTATCATTATGGATGATATCGATTTATACTTGGGTTCTCGTGAAAACGGAAGTTACACAAGATTGCTAGGACAATTCTTATCATTCTTTGACGGTGTTAAGAAACGTAAAATCAGCTTGTTAGCATCTACAAACGACAAAGGATTGGTTGATAAAGCTGCGGAAAGACCTGGACGTTTTAACTTTACGTTGGATTATTCATTCTTAGATGAAGTGCAAATTGAGAAAGTTTGTAATATTCACTTAGAAGAAAAATGGAGAATCAAAGAAGTTTACGAAGCATTAAGCGGTCACATCAATGGCAAGAAGATTAACATCACTGGTGCGTTTATTGCAAACTTGGCTGACAATATCAAAGAAATGTCAGAAGACGATGAGAACTGGTCAATTGATGATACAGTATCTTTAATCAAAGAATCTTACAAAGGGTTCTATTCAAGTCAAGTAGAGAAAGAGAAATCTACAATGGGTTTCCAAACAAAATAAATCAAAAAAGATTCCCAATAATTTGTTTTATTGGGAATTTTTATATACATTTGTATTAAATAAAATATATGGAAGCAAAAACAAGTATCAACCCAACCGATTATGAAATAGGTGTTGTGGTTGCAAGATTCCAAGTGCATAAGTTGCATGATGGACAAAAAAACTTACTTGACATGGTTTATAAGAACCACAAGAAAGTAATTATCTTTTTAGGTATTTCGGTAATACCTGGAACGAAGAATAACCCATTAGACTTTGCATCACGCAAAGCAATGATACAAGAAGCTTATCCTAAAGCTGTTGTGTTACCACTTAAAGACAATCGCTCAGATGCTAAATGGTCACAAATACTTGATGGTGAAATCAAAATACCTTATGGTGATTTATCAGCGGTATTGTACGGTAGTCGTGACTCTTTTATCCCATATTATAGTGGTAAAAACCCAGTGATTGAATATACAACAGATGTGTTTTACTCTGGTACTGAAGTACGCAAAGAAGTGTCAAGAGAGATATTGGCATCAGAGGACTTTAGAGCTGGTATAATCCACGCAACATACGCTGCTAGACCAGTAACATATCCAACAGTAGATATCACCGTATACAACGAGAAAGGACAAATCCTTATGGCTAAAAAACCTAACGAACAATCATATCGTTTTGTTGGTGGATTTGTTGATAGAACTGATGAGTCTTGGGAACAAGCAGCTAAACGTGAATTTAGAGAAGAAACTGGTGGAAACGCTGTTATCGAAGACCTTATATATGTTACCAGTGGTGCTGTGAAAGATTGGAGATATGCTAAAACAGAATCTGGAATCATGACAACATTGTTTATTGGTAAATTCTTATGGGGTAGAATCGAACCATCTGACGATATCGCATCATTGCATTGGGTTAACCCTTTTGATGTTGAATTGAAAGAGATTATGCCAGAACACCAATCATTATTTGAAACTTTAATTCGTTTTTTACATAAGACTGAATTAATCACCAAGAATACTGGTAGCGGTAAAATTGAAGAAGCTAAGAAAAAATTTGGTGAGAGTGTAGCATGAAAGTAGCAGTAATAGGTAGCAGAGATTTCAATGATTATGAGTTAGTTAAAACTGCTTTATCACCAATAAACATAACATTGTTGGTTAGTGGTGGTGCAAAGGGTGCTGATTCGTTGGGTGAAAGATATGCCAAAGAAAACAATATCGAAACTCTTATATTCAAACCAGATTGGGAAAAACATGGTAAAGCCGCTGGGATGATTAGAAATACAGATATTGTTAACAATGCTGACACAATAATTGCTTTTTGGGACGGTGAGAGTCGAGGAACAAAAGACTCAATATCAAAAGCTGAAAAATTAGGTAAAAATATAATAATAGTAAAAACAAAATAGTATGCAATCAGTAACTAGAAGAATGAAAAGAGATTTATCGTTAAAAAACGTAATTAAATCTAAATTAGCAGAAGCAATCAAAAACAAAGATTGGTCTGAAATCGAATCATTGGAAGGTCTTATCACAAAAGTATTGGATAAACCTAACAACCTTGTACTTATGGGTGATGCTTATAAGTATTCACATCACAAATTCTATGAAGATAACACAACAACTGTTTATTCATACATGGAATCTCGTGGTGGTAAATTCAACGAAACTGTATGGTTTGGTTTAGAAATGTTCATCAAAGAATATTTGGAAGGTGTTGCAATCACACAAGAAGAATTAGAAGAAGCGTATGAGTACTTAGGTACTAAACATGGTGTATTTGGTCGTGATGATGTCTTTGACAAATCTAAATTCCAATACATTATAGATGTTCATGGTGGTAGATTACCAGTACGTATCAAAGCAGTACCAGAAGGTACAGTAGTAGGTGTTAAAAACGTTCTTATGACTATTGAGAACACTGACCCTAATTGTTATTGGTTAACAAACTTCTTAGAAACTATCATGATGCAATTATGGTATCCAATCACAGTTGCTACATTATCACGTGAGGTTAAGAAAATCGTTATCGAATATTTTGACAAAACAGTTGCATTGCCAACCAATGTAATGAATACCGCTGTTGAGTTTGTATTGAATGACTTTGGGTTCAGAGGTGTATCTTCTGTACAATCAGCTGGTTACGGTGGTGCTGCACACTTGATTAACTTTATGGGTTCTGACACAACTGCTGCATCAAAACGTATTTGTGACTACTACAACACTGATACAATCTTTGGATTATCTGTACCAGCAACTGAACACTCTATCATGACAATGAAAGGTGAAGAAGGTGAAATTGAAATGATGAGAAGAACGTTGGAGAAATATCCTACTGGAATTGTAGCATGTGTATCTGACTCTTACCACATCTTACGTGCATGTTCAGAAAAATGGGGAACTGAGTTACGTGATTTGATTCTTTCAAGACCAGCAACTCCAGGTAATCAACTAGTTATCCGTCCAGATTCTGGTCACGTTGTTAACACATTGAAGGCTGTGTTTGAAATCTTGTTTGACAAGTTTGGATACACAGTGAACGATAAAGGTTACAAAGTGTTGCCACCACAAGTTCGTGTAATCCAAGGTGATGGTGTTAACATTTACTCAATCCGTGAAATCTATGAGGAATTAACTTCATTGGGTATTTCTGCTGAGAACATTGTGTTTGGTATGGGTGGTAAATTGTTACAAGCTGATATTAATCGTGATACACAAAACTTTGCAACAAAAGCATGTTTTGCAGTTGTAAATGGTGAACAACGTGACTTGGTTAAATCACCAACAGAGGTTGATGAGAATGGAGATTTAAAACCATCATTCAAAAAATCTAAACAAGGTCGTTTGAAATTAGTTAAAGATTACAATAGTCACAATTATCGTACAGTAACTTCGTTAGAAGATGAATATGAAAATGTGAATGATGTGTTGAGAACTATTTTTGAAGATGGTAAACTATTGGTTGAAACAAAGTTTGAAGACATACGTTTTAGAGCAAGAATAATGAATTTAACACCATCTTTAGTGTAATGAAAACAGATAATTTTGTATTCTTTTGGGGTGGGACATTCAGCCAATGGTGTCCCTCACCATTTGAAATCGGTGGGTTTCAATATAATTGCTGTGAGCAATACATGATGGCACAAAAAGCATTGTTTTTTGATGATTTTGTGATTTATAACAAAATAATGGAAACAAGTCATCCAGCTCAACAAAAAGCCTTGGGAAGAAAAGTAAAAGGGTTTGACAAAGAAAAATGGGACTCTGTATGTAGAGAAATCGTATACGATGCAAACTTTGCCAAATTTACTCAAAATCCTAAAATGATGGCTGAACTTATCGAAACTGGTGACAGAGAGATAGTTGAAGCGAGTCCAGAAGATAAAATCTGGGGAATTGGGTTGCATGAAAATGATGCTAGAGTTCACGACAAATCACAATGGCAAGGAACCAACTGGTTAGGTGAGGCTATCATGCAAGTAAGAGAAAAATTAAAAACAATAAAAATAGAACTATGATTAGATATGTAGAAGGCGATTTAGTGAAAATGGCCAAAGAAGGAAAATTTGATGTAATTGCACACGGTTGTAACTGTTTCTGTGCTATGGGTGCTGGTATTGCACCACAAATTAAAAATGCTTTCCCAGAAGCATATGAAGCTGACTGTGCAACAGTTGCTGGTGATGAATCAAAGATGGGTACTATTACTCATACTGTTTACAGTAAACCAACAATTGTAAACATTTACTCACAATACGATACCAAAGGTAGACGTAGTGGTAACATGGATTTAGACTATGATGCATTGCGTTCTGGTTTGAAAGAAATGAAACAAAAATTTTCTGGTAAAACATTTGGTCTTCCAATGATTGGTGCTGGTTTAGCTGGTGGTGATTGGGATATTATCGAGAAAATCATCGAAGAAGAAATGATTGGTGAGTATGTAACGATTGTACAATACGTACCATAAATGGGTAAGAGAAATACTTTAACCCAATTTATACAAAGAGCCTTAGAAAAACATAATAACAAATATGATTATTCTAAGGTTCTTTATGTAAACAACAAAACTAAAATAATCGTTACTTGTCCAGAACATGGAGATTTTGAACAGAGACCAGACAAACATTTAAAAGGTGAAGGTTGTCCTAGTTGTGGTGGTAGTAAAAAAATAACTTTTGATGAGTTTATAGCTAAAGCTAAAGAAGTACATAATAACAAATATGATTATTCTAAAGTTGTTTATATACATTCAAAAGAAAAAGTTAAGATTACTTGTCCAATACATGGGGATTTTGAACAAAGACCATGTAATCATTTAAAGGGTGAAGGTTGTCGTGCTTGTAGTTATTTAATATATAGAAATAATAAAAAATTAACTAATGAAGAAGTAATTCTTAGGGCAAAAGAGAAACATGGTGATAAGTATGATTACTCTAAAGTTGATTATATAAACGTAAAAGGAAAAATTATAATTACTTGTCCAGAACATGGGGATTTTGAACAGAGAACACTTAATCATTTAAGGGGTGATGGTTGTCCAAAATGTAAAGGTGGTGTTAGTCAATCTTTTGAAGATTTCGTAAATAAAGCTAACAAAACACATAGTGATAAATACGATTATTCTAAAACTGTTTATACTAATAATTCTTCTAAATTAACTATTACTTGTCCAGAACATGGGGATTTTGAACAAAGAGCACAAAACCATTTAAGGGGTGATGGTTGTCCAAGATGCTCTAACAATAAAGTATTATCAACTGAAGATATAATTGAGAAAGCAATAAAAATCCATGGTGATAAATACGATTATTCTAAAGTTATTTCTGGTAATAACAATAATGACGAGATAACTATAATCTGTAAAAAACATGGTGAATTTAAACAAGTTATTGCTAATCATTTGGGTGGGGCTGGTTGTAGGAAATGTAAAGAGTCTAGGGGTGAAACAAAAGTTAGGGTTTTTTTAGAACAAAACAATATAGAATACGAACCTCAATATAAATTTGATGATTGTAGAGATATTAATAAATTACCTTTTGATTTTTATTTACCAAAATATAATTTATGTGTTGAATATAATGGAGAACAACATTATAAACCGTTTAAACGTTTTGGTGGTGAGAAAAGATTTATAAGCCAAAAAAGAAGGGATAAGATTAAAAAAGAATATTGTGAAAAAAATAATATTCCTTTATTGATTATCAAACATAATGAAAATGTTAAAAAAGTTTTAAACAAAATAATAATTAATATTTGATTTTTCAATTATTTTTCGTACATTTGTAACATGAAAATAATATTTTTAGATATTGACGGTGTTTTATGCACTACATCTTGCTACGGAAAAGGCATGAATAATAAATGGGGTGCTTATATGTTTGACCAAAAGGCGGTTGTGTATATAAACCATATACTTAATGAAACTGGGGCCGAAATCATTTTATCATCTGATTGGAGACACCAATATACATTGCACGAAATGCGTGAGATATTTTGTCACAATGGTGTTTTAAAAGGTCCTATAGGTTTCACACCTAGTTCGAAAACTTATTTAGCTAATAATTTAGAAGGTGGTCGTGCTGATGAAATTAAAAAATGGTTACAAGATAACGCATGGAAGAATGATATCAATTGGGTTGCGATTGATGATTTGAATATGGATGAATTTTTATTCCCAAATTTTGCTCATTGCCCTAATGAAAATGAAGGTATAAAAAGACAAGGTATTAGGGATAAAATAATTAATATACTGAATGGAAAATTGGGATAAAAAATTTATAAAATTATCTAAGCACATATCCGATTGGAGCAAAGATAAAAACAAAAAGGTTGGTGCTGTCATAGTTGATACAGATAACGTAGTATTATCAATGGGTTACAATGGTATACCTAGAGGTTGTGATGATAGTGTTGAGTGTCGTTATGAAAGACCAACAAAATATTTATTTACGGAACATGCCGAAAGGAATGCAATATATCATGCAGCAAGACATGGTGTATCATTGAAAGGTTGCAAAATGTATGTGACATTATTTCCATGTGCCGATTGTGCCAGAGCAATGATTCAATCTGGAATAACAAAAATAATAGCACCAGAACCAAATTTGGAACACGATGTATGGGGTGACCATTTCAAAGCAGCGATTCAAATGATGGAGGAAGCTAAAATTGAAATTATTTTATTTTAATGGACACAGTAAAAGTGGGGTTCGCCAATGATGGTGAACATAATTTAAAAATCGAGGTTGTCGAAAAATGGACACCAAAAAACATAAGCTACGTAGGTGATACTGTTTTCTTTAAGAATGGTGATACTTACTTTTCTATGAGAACAGTAGACTTTAAAAGAATTTTTAATTTATAAGATATGAGTATAGTAAGGTCTATTCAAATTAACCATTATGAACACATGGTTAATAGAGGTTGGGATAAAACATATTGGGTTTTTGATATTCACGGAACAATTCTAAAACCGAATTATGAGTATGGGAATATACCTAAAGAGTTCTACCCGTCTGCTAAAGAAACACTTCAGATGATTAGCAAGATGGAAGATGTTGTAATGATTCTTTACACATGTTCACACCCACATGAAATTGAACAATACATTGAATATTTCAAAGATAATGAAATTCATTTCGATTATATCAATGAGAATCCAGAGATAGCTACAAACCTAGAAGGTTATGGTAACTATGATAAGAAACCTTATATGAATGTATTGTTCGAAGATAAAGCTGGATTCGATGGAGATACTGATTGGATTAAGGTTTACGAGTTTTTAACAACAAAAAATGGTTAAATTATGAAAAGAAAAAGAACAGTAGGATTGATTATCGTTGCAATAGTAATTGCAATTTTCGCACTAACAAGTTGTGCTGACGTATCACACGTACAAGAGTGCTTACCACCAACAGAACATACATATGGTTTCTGGGGAGGAACATGGCATGGAATGATTATGGTACCATCATTTATTGGTAGTCTTATTTGGGATGATGTTGCTGTATATGCAGTAAATAACAATGGTGCATGGTATAATTTTGGTTATGTAGGTGGTTTTTTCACTATACTTAAACTTATTAGTTATGCAATAAGAAAAGCAAGAAATATAAAAGAATAATGAAAAAGAAAATAGTAGTATTCAGCGGTGCTGGATTAGATAGAGAGTCTGGTGTCCTAACATTTAGGGATTGCAAAGATGGATTGTGGAACAATTATAAGATTGATGATGTTGCAACACCAGAAGGGTGGAGGAAGTCACGTGAAACAGTGTTAGATTTCTACAATGAACGCAGAAGACAAATGCCAGAAGTTGAACCCAATGGTGCTCACTTGGCTTTGGCTAAACTAGAAGAAGAATATGATGTTATCCATTTGACTCAAAACGTATCTGACTTGTTAGAAAGAGGTGGTTGTAACAATGTTATTCACTTGCATGGTGATTTAACCAAAGCATGTGATAGTTTATCAAAGAAACATAAGTATCATATTGGTTACAATAACATTGAATTGGGTGCAAAGTGTCCAGAAACTGGTTCACAATTAAGACCAGACATAGTTTGGTTTGGTGAAATGCCACATAGAGTCGATGAAGCATATGATGCAGTATATCATGCTGATATATTGATAGTTGTGGGTACTAGCTTACAGATAAGCTATACATTGGATGTATTAACAAACGTTAGACAAATAGTGTCTGATGAGTCTAACCCATGTAGAATAATTTATGTAGACCCAGAGCCAATGAATTATTTATCTAACTATGGGCTTAAAGTTGAGTATGTTAGAAAAGGTGCTGTTGAAGGCGTAACTGAAATAGTTAATGAATTATTATCAAATAATTTGGTAGATTCAATTTAATTTCGTACATTTGCTTAATAAATAAAAACTAAAAAAAAAAAGAATAATATGGAACATTACAAATTTGAGGGTACAATCAAAATCATTGGTGAAACCCAAACGTTTAAAAACAACTTCAAAAAAAGAGAAATCGTAATTACTTCTGATGATGAATATCCACAAGATATTAAATTTGAGTTTACTGATGAAAACGGTATCAACGCATTAGACAATTACCTAGAGGGTGAAAGAGTAGTAATTGCTTTTGTACTTAGAGGTAACGAGTATCAAGGAAAATATTACACAAGCAATAAAGCTATTGCTATTGGTGAAGCTGTTACCGAAACTAAAAACGGTAAAAAAGAAACAAAAGTGAAAACAAAAACACCAGTTTTCAATAACGCACCAAGTGAAGACGATTTACCATTTTAATTATGAGTGTAATAAAATTTGAATTAAAGGAAGAACACGTAAAATTATTACAACATTTACGTTGGAGTAAAGGTAAAAACAATGTTATTGTTGGATTGGATGAAGAAGAAGATTCAGTACCGTTTGGTGAAAATAACATTTATGAAGCTATCGATTTGATTTTAAATGGTAGACCAGAAGAATTTAACCCACATGAAGATGATGCTATAATAAACTATTCAACAGAGCAAAAAGAAATTTGGGATAAGTTGTATAGTGAGTTACCAACAGCCTTGGACATCATTCTGTATACTGGTAAGTTTGAACTGGGTAATTACAAAACAAAGTTTCACGATAGAAACTGGAAAAAGATGAATTAATTTTCATCTTTTTTTGTTTAATTGAAAAATTATTCATACATTTGTAGAAATAAAAAATATATAACTATGAAACACGAAAAAAGTTTTTGTATCATCAAAAGAATGACACAACAAAACAGCACAAGACCATTAAACGTTGTGTTGATTGATTCTAACAATGAGGTGTTAGAATTTAACACTAGAGAAGAAGCCGAAAATTGGGCTAAGATTTTAACACAGAACTCTGACTCTGGTTGGGAATACATCGTAAAAGAAATATAAATTAAAAGAAATATGATAAATTCATTATTATTCTCATTAAACGTTGGAGAAAAACTAACCAATAGCATTTTAGATGAAACAAATCTTTTAATGCGTGATGAAGAACTAAGGATAGGTAAATTAAGAACACAAAAATTCTCTGATGGTGAGTTATGTGTAGATTTTACTGACTCAGTTAGAGGTAAACGAGTTTATATTTTATCTAGTCCAAACAACTCAGATGAGATAATGAAATTGAATTTAGCGATAGATGCCGCTAAACGTGGTGCTGCTAAAGAAATCATACCTATCTTGCCTTATTTTCCTTATGCTCGTCAAGATAAAAAAGACCAAAGCAGAGGACCAATTGGTGCTAAAATAATTGCTGAAATGCTTGAACATCGTGGTGCAACATCAATTATTACTTTTGATTTACACGCTGACCAAATTCAAGGGTTCTTCAATATCCCAGTTACACATATCGAAGGTAAAAACGTATTTGATGATTACATATTTGCTATGACTGAATACATTGAAGGTGAACTAATTTTATGTGGACCAGATGCTGGTTCTGGTAAACGTGTAAAACGTATGAAAGACCAGTTGGCTAAGAAACATAACCTAAACCTTAATTATGTTATGTTGGATAAAACTCGTAAACAAGCCAATGTAATTGATGAAATGGTTATCATCGGTGATGTAAAAGGTAAACACGTTATCATATTAGATGATATGGTTGATACTGCTGGTACATTGTGTAAAGCTGCTGAAGTGTTGAAAGCTGCTGGTGCAGAATCTGTTAGAGCAGTAATTAGTCATGGTGTGTTGTCTGGTCCAGCAATGGAACGAATTGGTGAAAGCAAGTTGGTTAATTTAATTATAAGTGATTCATTGGAAATTAAAACAGCTAGTGAGTTATGTGAAAAAGAATTTAGTGAAGAAAAATGTCACGACATAATAAAAGGTTGTAACAAAACAGTTGTTGTTAGTGTTGATGAACAAATTGGGTTAGCGATAGCTGCAATTAACAACAATTTAAGTTACGAAGTATTAAAAGGTAAAAAAGCACAAATGGTATGAGAAATTTTGATTTTGACAAAACAACGCTACTACAAGTAGTATTGGTTATGGGTATAGTAACTCTAGCAGCATTGGATGTAAATGGTTGGGGTTGGTTAGTTTTTGCATTAATATTAACACTTTAAAAACAATTAGTATGATAGTAAATGTAGTTGACACAAAATGTGATTTTAAGAAAAAAATTGAGAATAATTTTAAACCTAATACCATTTCAGAATATGTTGATGGTTTAAAATTAATTGAAAAAGAAATTGGTAAAAGAATCATCGTTAATTTAAGAGGTTTACGATGGAGAATTGAGGAAGTTGAAAAACATTCAGTGGATAGTTTATCAAATGAATTAGGGAATCTTTTGAATGGTGATAATATTTTAAATATTGAAATTTCAGATTTATAATTTGGAATTTCAATATATTATTATTACATTTGTAGTGTTAAAAATTTAAAAATAAAAATATGAGTCATTTTGCAGTATTAGTTATCGGTGATAACGTTGAAGAACAATTAGCTAAGTATGATGAGAATATCGTAATGCCTAAGTATGTTAAATATACTAAAGAGCAGTTAATTGATAAAGAAAAAGATTTTATTGAACAATATAAAAATGGTACTTATGCTGAATATCTGGCAGACCCAGTTAATTATGTTGAGTGTAAAAGTGAAGGTCATGTAAAGTATATATCAGAAGAATTTCCTAAGAAGTTAGAAATGACCGATGAAGAGATTTATCAAGATGTTATCAAACACTATGAGCCAGAAGATATTGGACCTAACGGTGAAGTATATTCAACATACAATCCAGATTCTAAATGGGATTGGTATGAAGTAGGTGGTCGTTGGGCTGGTACAATTGCTGTAAAAGACGGTGTTGAAATTGATGAACCAAACTTTTCATGGGGTTGGCGAGACGAAGACAAAGATAAAGTAATTTCTGAAGGTTATATGACTGATTCAGCATATGTTAAAGATATTGATTTCTCAAAAATGCATAGAACTGAAGAAGATTACAATGATGCTTTGCGTTCTTGGGAGTTGATTGTTGAAGGTGCTGAACCTAAAAATGAAGACGAAAAAAACCAAGTTAAATGGAACTGGTATAAACCAGAGTATTACACTGAAAGATACAAAAATAAAGAAACATATGCAAAATGTCGTTCTTCATTTTCTATGTGGGCTGTTGTAAAAGATGGTGAGTGGTATGAGAAAGGTAATATGGGTTTTTGGGCGATGTCTGATGAAACACATGATGAAGCTGTTGATTGGGAAATGAATTTCTATGATAGATTCATCAAAGACTTACCAGAAGATACATTGATAACTGTGGTTGATTGCCACATTTAAAAACAAGAATATGGCTGAAAAAGAATATGAAGAAAAAACATTCACTTTGAGTGCTGAACAACATAAGAAGTACGATGAGTGGAGAAAAGAGAAGAACAAAAAGGATGGAGAAGTATATGTAGGTGCCATTGGTGGTGCCTATAGCTTCTGCTTCACACCAACTGGGTTGGGTAATATGGTAGTTGTTAAGTGTGCTGATGGTACAGAATTAGATTTAACTGAATACGAATATTGGTAATTATGAAAGTAGCAGATAGAATTAAAGAGTATTACGAAGATAGAACTAAAACATTCTTAATGAGAAGAATGGTTACTATCATTCGTTTAGATGGTAAAGGTTTTTCTAAATGGACAAAAAATTTAAAGAAACCATTTGATGAAGGATTTACCGATGACATGATTGAAACAGCTAAGTACTTGTGTGAGAGCATTCAAGGTGCTAAATTTGCGTATGCTCAATCAGATGAGATTTCAATTGTATTGACAGATTTCGATAACTTGGAATCACAAGCTTGGTTTGATTATAACGTGCAGAAGATGACTAGTATTGCTGCTAGTATGGCTACCGCTAAGTTCAACCAATTAAGGATGGCTAGGAATGTTGTTGACACTGAAGACGGTTATAATTCTGTGGGGATTATGGCGTTCAAACTGGCAATGTTTGATGCTCGTGTGTTTCAAGTTCCAACTGTTG
>JACCDX011084887.1_pt1 | contig 36670 bp, 41 predicted proteins | sample 7449681 | NCBI WGS metagenome assembly JACCDX01 (sample SAMN15323450, study PRJNA562643) | freshwater metagenome | isolation source: river surface water | place: USA:Blue River Watershed | collected 2017-08-18
CCTGAAGATCCGTTGGCACCTGAAGAACCACTAGAACCAGAAGATCCTGAGGTTCCTGAAGATCCGTTGGCACCTGAAGAACCAGAAGAACCAGAAGATCCTGATGTTCCTGAAGATCCATTGGCACCTGAAGAACCACTAGAACCAGAAGATCCTGAGGTTCCTGAAGATCCATTAGCTCCCGATGTTCCTGAAGAACCGTTGGCACCTGAAGAACCACTAGAACCAGAAGATCCTGAGGTTCCTGAAGATCCGTTGGCACCTGAAGAACCACTAGAACCAGAAGATCCTGAGGTTCCTGAAGATCCGTTGGCACCTGAAGAACCAGAAGAACCAGAAGATCCTGAGGTTCCTGAAGATCCATTGGCACCTGAAGAACCACTAGAACCAGAAGATCCTGATGTTCCTGAAGATCCGTTGGCACCTGATGTTCCTGAAGATCCGTTGGCACCTGAAGAACCAGAAGAACCAGAAGATCCTGAGGTTCCTGAAGATCCGTTGGCTCCTGAAGAACCAGAAGAACCAGAAGATCCTGAAGTTCCTGAAGATCCGTTGGCTCCTGATGTTCCTGAAGATCCATTGGCACCTGAAGAACCACTAGAACCAGAAGATCCTGAGGTTCCTGAAGATCCGTTGGCTCCTGATGTTCCTGAAGATCCGTTGGCACCCGAAGAACCACTAGAACCAGAAGATCCCGAGGTTCCTGAAGATCCGTTGGCACCTGAAGAACCACTAGATCCCGAAGAACCAGAAGATCCTGAGGTTCCTGAAGATCCGTTAGCTCCCGATGTTCCTGAAGATCCTACTGTTGTTCCTAAAGTAGTAACCAAGTAAGAATAATAAGAAGTTCCCTCGGTATAAAAAGTTACCGTTCTAGCCTGATTGTCGTTATTATTTACATAAAGATCTAAGATTATTCTATCGGTAACATTTAACGTAGCTGATGTTGCTAGTGAGTTTATTTTAATCTCTACTGGTGTACTACTATTAGTATCCCATCCTATAGGCACCTGTCCGGATGTAAATAAGGTTGTTTTCGTTCCGCCGATAGAGTACTTAGAAACTACATAGTAAACATCAAGATTATCATTAATAGCCTGTTTAGAAAAATAAACATAAGCATGCCACAGACCATTAGGAATAAGCAAAACAGACGGATCACCAGAGTTTGTTATGAATCCACCGTCAACTAAAACATTCTGCTGATTAGCGGATAAGTTTATGTTAACAGTTTGTAAACCTGCAACTGTTGTATACCTTCCAAGTTCTTTGTAAGGAGAAGGCGTTTGTGAAACCGATTGGTTTAAGAAGAAATTTTGACCACCAGAAATTCCATTCTCGCCTGATGTTCCGGAAGATCCGGAGGATCCACTAGAACCAGAAGAACCATTAGATCCAGAAGTTCCGGAGGATCCACTAGAACCAGAAGAACCGTTAGATCCAGAAGTTCCGGAGGATCCACTAGAGCCTGATGTCCCGGAAGAACCTGATGTGCCAGCAGATCCTGAAGATCCACTAGAGCCTGAAGAACCGTTAGATCCAGAAGTTCCAGAGGATCCACTAGAGCCCGAGGTTCCGGAAGAGCCGGAAGTACCTGAAGAACCAGAGGTACCCGAAGATCCTGATGTACCCGAAGATCCGCTAGATCCTGAAGATCCTGATGTACCCGAAGATCCTGATGTACCCGAAGATCCTGATGTACCCGAAGATCCGCTAGATCCTGAAGATCCTGATGTACCCGAAGATCCGCTAGATCCTGAAGATCCTGATGTACCTGCAGAACCTGAGGTACCCGAAGATCCGCTAGATCCTGAAGATCCTGAAGATCCTGAAGATCCTGAAGATCCTGATGTACCTGCAGAACCTGAGGTACCGGAAGATCCGCTAGATCCTGAAGATCCTGATGTACCCGAAGATCCGCTAGATCCCGAAGATCCTGAAGATCCGCTAGATCCCGAAGATCCTGAGGTACCCGAAGATCCGCTAGATCCAGATGTACCAGAAGAACCACTAGATCCTGAGGTTCCTGAGGATCCACTAGAACCAGACGTACCCGAAGATCCTGATTCACCTGAGGATCCACTAGAACCAGATGTGCCTGAAGATCCGCTTGATCCATCAGAACCCGAAGTTCCGCTCGATCCGGAAGCTCCTGATGTTCCTGAACTACCACTAGATCCCCTAGATCCGGAAGATCCGCTAGATCCGTTAGATCCACTACCTCCGCTTCCACTACCGCCGCCAGAAGAAAGGAGAAGAGCAGTAGTTTCTGATATTTTTATATAAACGGGCTTTACTGGTCCAACAATCGGTTTTGTAGCCGTTAAGTTGTTTAGACCGGTAGAAGTATCTAGATATAAAAGCGATCCCGTAACACCAGGTAATGTTGGTAGATCAGAAACCAATCTTCCGGAGGGCCTTACACTTAGATGTCCAGGATAGGGAAGATTTCCTCCAGAAACAAAACCAAAAAGTTTATCAACTTCGTCTTGTACTCCAGAGTTCACCTTTACAAAGGTCGAATCCACAGAAAGATAAACAGGATCTCCCCCTGTTAATCCGGTAGAATTTAAACCCGGATCGATGTAGAAGAAGTTCTGATAATAGTTTCTGAATCTGAACCTAGATTCTATGTCACTTAACCAGTAGGTATAATCAGGAAGCTCTGAGCTTTGGCTCTGTATAGGATCAACTATAGGAGCACCGTTATCATCCAGAGAAAAAACTATGGAAGTACTGTTTGTTAGTGGAACGTTGTTTCCACTTTGACTAGGATCAGATATGAGATTTATAAAATCAGTATCCTCTAAAGTTACTACTACTGTCCTGTTATTAGGATTTGATGAGATTCCTACTATCTGAAAAGCATATCCGTTCTCCTGACCAACCCACATTCCGACAGTAATATCAGAAGCAGTATAAAAATAAGGGGTAGGAGTATCTGGGCTGGAGTGCTGCTGAAGATTTACAGAAAGAGTAGCAGTCCATCTATATGGAAAATTATAATAAGGGCTTGACGAATCACTATAATAAGCCGATGCCGTTAGGTTTCCAAACGGTATATTTGCAGTTAAAAACTTGGGAGGTAAAATTATAGATCTTCCAAAACTCATGTCACCTTATTAATGTTATATGTATCCTTAGAGCGTAGCTCCAAAGGTCCAAACTATCTCTACTGGTCCAGCTAATCCTGAACCGGTATTAGAGCTATTCACTCCGTAAACAGTAAACGAATTATAGTCACTAGAGCTAGCTAAAGCAAATCCAGCATTTGACGTTGCAAATGGGCTTCTAATGAATATAGAGGAACCGTTGGTTCCTTGCGTATTCAAACTTACGGGCTTACATCCGGTGTTATGAGTTATTGTTATATTATTAGAAATGTTGCTAAAAGAAAAATTCCAGGAAGGTCCAGTTAAAGGAAGTCCATCCGGACCTCTACTAGAGCTAAATCCTCCGAAATCTCCTCCACTTAAATCTAACTTAACAGAGAAATTCCCTGAATAATAAGGGGCTAAATTTATATTTACTGTTTTATCGTTCACACTAATTGCACCAGTGTTTCCGATGAAATTAAGTTCTGCAGCAGAGGTAACCCCAACAACTCCATTGAACGCAACATCAATTCCACCCCCACTTGCACTAGGACTAATTCCTAGATTTACTGTGTTTCCGGAAGAAGCTGTAAGAATAAAATCATCAGAAAAATTAAGAACATATGTAGGGCTTTGAAAAACAGAACTGCTTTTTTGAACAATAAGACCAGATCCTGTTACCCCACCACTCCAGTAAGAAAGCGAATTCCAAGGGGTGGTTCCGTCACCAATTTTTAAATAACTGGTGTCTGTCTCGTATCCCATTTCACCGTCTAGTAATATCGGGTTGTTAATTGACCATTTCTCTGAAGTATCCCTTCTTATTTGTATTCTAAAAGCCATTTACTTTTAAATTTTTTTAGATTCCTGTTTTCTGAGTAGGAAATACTCCACCAACAATAGGCGCTATAAACTGTGACGTTCCCCTGCTAGAATCTCCGCCGTCGAGGATGTCGCAGAAATTACTACCTACTGGATTGGTGTTAAAGTAGAAATTTCCCGATTGCTTTACAGTAATGTAGTCACCAGCATCCACTTTTTTTACATAGTTTTTGCCGGTTCCCACGAAATATAGCTGATCGTTAGTCTGGCTATTGCTGCCGTCTATTATCCTGGACCCAAGTCCTATGATATCTACGTTGTTTACTGGTGTTGCCAATTTTAAGGAATTCTTTATGCTATATATTCACGGCAGCGAAGATTAAAATTGGCGTTAAAGTGTAGAATTAGAGTATTTCTCGATCGTTTTTTGGAACGTTTCTTACGTTCAGAACTTCGTTCATTTTTATTCCAGCCTGCATTAGGTTTCCTCTGAATCTTTCTGTAGAAAGATCCTTTTCTGGGAAATATGTCTCCATAGCAACGCTAAACTTAAATTCTATGAACTGTGGGCTGTTGCTATAAGAAAATTCAAGCTGTTTATTGATTTCATAGGTCTCGGGGAATCCCACTTGACAAGGGACTCTAAATCCCTCGTACTCGAAGCTAAAGGTGTAGGTTTTATAAAAAGTGGAGATCACAGATTGGAAAATCTTAAAAGCGTCCAATAGTGTGTCTGTTTTTATGTTTATCTCAAAAGGAATTGCTAAAGGGACAGAATTGGTAAAAGAGGAGTAAGTTTTCATCTCTCCCTCTGTTGTTTCCACCGCATATGACATCCTAGTGTATTTGTTCATTAAACTTTGAGTGTCTATTTGAGGGGATCCCATAGTCACTATTCCCCTTGGAATAACATCATAGTTACCCTCCGCAAGGGTGTGATCGGTTAAGCAATTCTTGTACTCGATGAAAAAATCCTGTAAAAAAGATTCATCCCCGGTCATAGAGTAAAAGAAAGGAATGAAAACCTCAAGGATATCCTGCTGATCATTTATCTGGGTGTATCTGATCTTATCATTTAGAGACTTAAGGAAAGAAATCAAAAGACCTCTTAGAAATACCTCGTCCGTGTTATATTTTTCTAAAAATCCTGACATAATTAAAAATTATCTTTATACTACGATTACGAAATTTTGCTTAGTAATCGTTGAAGATCCTGTTGCATTGGAAGCTGTTAAAGTTACCGAGTAGGTTCCGGTCATTCCATATGTAACCAACGGATTTTGAGCAGTGCTTCCGGTCGGAGAAGCATAAGAAGTTCCGCCAAACTCCCAATACCATCCAGTAGGAGCAATCTGCCAAGGGGTTTTAGTGGTTGCATCTAAGAATTGAACGGTTCCACCCACTCCCACTGTAACAGAAGAGGTTGCTCCTGTAGAGGATATGAAATTCGGATATGGAGCCGAAGGCTGGGGTCCGACAACGGTTACCACCCCATCAGGGGTAGAATCGAAATCTGGATACCCTATAGGAACATTATCCAGCCTTCCGGGGGTTCTTTGTCTAAGGATAGGGATCTCAGCGTATCTGAACTCTAGAGGGGTTCCGTTATCGTTAACATAGGTTGGATGATAGAAAGTCCCGTTCAAGTAGAGATTTTCGTCTATTCCCGTTATCGTTTTTATATTAGTTCCAAGCATCTCTGAACAACTGTTTAGAGTGATTGGGCTTAAGGTAAGGATAACGACGAACGACTTTTGCTTATCTCCTATTCCGGTTATATTGGAGTTGTTATACTCAACAAAGAAATATGAATAGGTTTGAGGAGTAGTTAGAAGTGGATTTCCCTTCATGGTGATTTCAGAGACATACTCCGTCTCGACATTTGGTCGGGGCTTAAGAAGCCCAGTTCCCAAAAGTCCGGATCCTATAGTATCCGCCACAAAATAATTAGCAGGAATGTTTATAAGCTCGGGAACAGTGGCCTTAGTCTTGTTAATTTCAGCCGTTTTCTGTCTGGGTGACATTTTGGCCACTCCCTGAGGGGTTTGTCTCTTTCTCAAAACTATACTTTTTATTGTATATATTTGAGAGAGCGTAAATTAAAACTTGTCGATGGAAATCGATGAAAAATTATTGGTTTTTGATACCTCTAGCTTCCAGTCAAATATCTCATGTGGCATTGGAGCGTGGTTTATGACAAAGATATTAAGACCCATCTCTTTTGTGTTTTTCTTGAGAATCTTTAAAATGGAGTGAACCCCCTCAGGATCCACAGAACTGAAGAGTTCGTCAAGGAATAGCAGATTTATTGTGCTAAATTTTAGCTTCATCAGCTTCATTATCGCAATCAAAACAACAAAATCGACTTTTTTCATCTCTCCTGTGCTGAGAGTCTGAGAAGGAATTTCTGCTCCCATATGGTATAGTGTGGCCTTAAACTCCTCGTCGAAAATCACCTGATACTCCAAATTCATTTCTCTAAGAAGATCGAGGATCTCGGAATTTAACGACGGAAGAATTGTTTTAATGGCCATTTGTTTAACTCCCTTCTCCCCTAGAATATCGTCGAGCTTCTTGATCCATAAATTTTTTTCCTCTGTTTTAAATATCTCAGAAGATAGAGCTTCCTTATCGGATTCAAGTTTTTCCAAGATTCTTTTTAGGGAGGAAACCTGTTGGTCGTTGTCTGTGCTTTCTAACTTTTGGATATCCCTTATGAGCTCGGATATTTTCGACTGTATTTTAGATCCCTTATCCTGAAGATCATTCTTGGTAACTCTTAAATCTGATTCTCTGTTCTTTAGATCCGCTAAAACTTCCTCCGATTCCTTGTATTTTTTAAGACTCTGATCTCTGTCGGATATCAGGGATTCCTTTAAGGAAACGTGAAACTCGCTAGAAAGACTGCTTTCACAAGTTGGACATTTCTCAGATTCGTATAGCTTAAGTCTTCTCTCTAGATCTTGACATTTTCCTCTTGACTCTATGATTGATCTATTTGCAGCAGAGATCAAATCCAGCAGCTCAGACTCTTTCTTACGGAATTCCTCTATTTTTACAGAGTGTATAGACTGGAGGGTTTTGAACTTTTCTAGGGATTCGTTCATTTGAGCTAACTGATCCTTAGATTCCTTCTTTATGCTGTCAAGAAGATTATTCATCTCCTCGTCGGATTGGAGAATGCTTTTTTCTGTTGCGTTCAAACTACCGTTTAATTTGCTCAATTCATCTTTTATCTTCTTTGCCTCGCCTTTGAGAGCTTCCCTCATTTGGTTTAAAATGTGGAACCCGAAGATTTTATCAACTATGGCTCTCTTGTCCTCTGGCTTCATCTTTATGAAAGACTTGAAATCATTGATAGAAAGAGAGATTGTGTTGTTGAACACATAATAAGGAATACCTATGAGATCATCCGTTAGATAATCCTGGACATTTCCCTTCCCTGACTGATCGTAAGGAACCCCGTCGATATAGAGATTGAATATAGATGGCTCTAGACCCCTTTCGACAGTGATTATTTTATTTCCGCTGTCAAATTCTATCTTTGTCCAGGTGTGTCCGTTTATCCTATTGGGAATGTCGCCAAGTTTCTTTCCCTCTACCTTTCCATAAAGGCAAAAAGAGATCACTTGGGATATTGTAGTTTTACCCATCCCGTTGCCACCAACAACCTGAAATAAGCTAGCATTCTCGGGGAATTCTAATGTTTGTTTCCTGTTCCCGTAAGATGCGAAATTCTTCCACTCTACTTTTCTTATTCTCATGATATTTTTTGGTCTTGCTCTTGTTTAGAAACTATCACATATAACTTAGAAAGACTTCTTAAAGCTCTTTCCTTTGTGTCCTGAGCATCCTCTAGATTATTGATATATTCCTTAATAAAATCCATTACGTTGAATTGTTTACCGTCAACGTCCATTATCTGCTGAGATAATGATGTTGCTTGATTGGGATCGTACGGGTGGAAGGTGAGTGTCCTCTGGAAAGTTACAAGATCCGTAAAAAGACTCAAATTTGCTCTTAACGACATTACAGGATCAATTAGGATGTCCACGTAGTTATTCTTAAAAAGAGGCTCTAATTCATCTAGAGATTTTTCTAGCAAATCGCTAAAGTAGAATCTTTTGTATTTTGGCGAAAAATCGTTAGGGAATATCTCCTCAGAGAGATCGGATAAATTTAGAAGGGTTATGCCTTTTGGATTATCCATATCCGATCTTGTTAGCTCGTATGGACTTCCTAGCATGTTTATATTATTACTCTTCTGAGAGTAATGGATGTGACCGGAATAAACCCTCTTGAATTTTCCAAACTTAGAAACCTCTGAACCGTGATCAGAGCTAACATACTTATTAACTCTAAATCCAGAAATTCCTAGATGGCAACAAAGAATATCGTGGGGTTCAGCAGCTTCTAAAAATGCTACGTCTTCTTGCTCGTCCTTTCTCCAAGGCATCATCAATATTCTCCTTTCCGGAGTAACTAGAGTAATTGGATCCTCGTAAACATTTATTCCAGGAATCCATTTAATGGATTTTAGTGAATTTACCTCATTTGTAGTTTTACCCCAGATGTCGTGGTTTCCTACTATGATATAAACTCCATCCTTAAAAATAGAGGACATTTCCTCAGCTATCTCTATCCCTAGATTAAGAACCTTCAGATTCAAACTCTGTCTAGAATCAAAGAAATCTCCAAGGTGAAATAGTAAATCTCCTTCTTTGTAATTTTCCCTAACCAGAGGAAAAAACCAATCGAAAAAGTATTCCCTCATGGCTTCTATCCATTCGTTGGAATTGTTTTTTACCCCTAAATGAGTATCTGTAATAAACCAAATTCTTTTTCCCTTGATCTCTTTATAGCTCATTAAAAAAGTCTATTTATTTTCTTTTTAGAAAGGATTTTATATTTAACCTCAAGCTCGTTTATAATGATCTCCTTGTATTTTATCGGGGTTATCTCATAAGCTTTGGAATATGGGATCTGGATATAATCACAGATTGAAACAAATTTTTCAGAGAAAGAATACTCACTAGCTTCAAGTTTTTCTAAAACCTCCTGAAAAATATGAGGTATGAGATCCTTTGGTATCTTCTTTTTGTAGCTCAAAGGAAACCATCTAGAGGTTTGAAAAGCCTCATAAACCAATTCCTCTAGCTTTTTCTTATGCAGATATTCTTGCTCATCGTAAAATTCTTCAACGATCTTGTTGCTGTAATCGATTTCGAAACTGTCGTTGTATTCCGGATCTTTTACTGGATTATTGTGTGCTCCGAATATCTTATCCCCCAATTTCTTCTTGGGATCTAGTCTTTCTTCATTGATATCTTCCATGAAAGGAGAGATTATTTTTACTACTCAACGTGCATAGGCACATTGGCATCCTCAGTAACCCTCATGAAACGATAGTCTACATTAAATACCTTATAGGAATTCTTGTACCCGTCGTCTCGGTTTGCTAGGATTTTTAGTTTATACTCTCGATTCGCATACATAATAGGATCTTGGATGATACCGAACATACCATCAACAGTTGCAACCAGACCAGAAGATTCAGCTGCTGAGTTGATACTCAAATCTGATGCGTCAAAGTCGCCTTGTTTGGTTTGTGTTGCTGTTATGATAGACCAGTTGTTAGCCATTGCCATACCTCTTAAATCTTCGGCAATTTGCTTGATCTTCATGTACGTGTTCTCAGAGTTTGGATTTCTCCAATTCTTCATAATGTTGATGTAATCAACTACAATAATCTTAAATTTAATCCCTCTAATTTCCTCAACTTTCCTTAAATATCTTTCTACATCGGGCACGGACACTTGCGATGTTGGAAACTCCTTAACTAAAAGGTGTCCAGGTACCTTCAGATTGTCAAATGTAATCGAAGCTAATCTTTTCTTAATTTCCTGTTCGTCATTAGCTCTTTCGTTATACTCAGAGATGGGAATACCTAACATATTTGAGCCGATCCTTTTAATGTATTTTCGGTCTCCCATTTCAAAGGAGATCATTGCAACATTATGACCGTTTTTTACTGCTTGTGTTCCCAGATTACCGAGCCAAAGAGATTTACCTACCTTGGGCATTCCCATGAAAACATAAAGAGCCTTAGAAGAAAACCCTCCTCCTAATACCGTATCGATAAAAGGATAACCTGTAGGGAACGTGTTTGATACTATCTGCTTGTGGCTTTTTGGATCAAAGAAATCTAGACCTTGATCGAAAGCAAAATCTATATTATTCCTTTCGATTACTATGCTCTTGAAGGTATCAATTACTGACTTTATGTTTTCAGAGGAAACCGGGGTGGATTGAATATATTTTACAGCATCTACTGCAGATTTCGTAAGGTTTTTATATTCAATAAAAAATTCTGTAGTTTCTTTTAGCCAGTCCTCGTCGTATTTTGAAAGATCTATTTCGTAAACGGATCTGATCTCACCGTCTTTAACTCTATCACTCTTTCCCTGTATCTTGAAAGACTCTATAAGCTGTTCTGCTGTAGGAATCTCGTGATATCGACCCCAAAATTCTTTAACTACAACTAGAATATCCCCAAGAGATTCATTTTTAAAAAATTCAGGCTTGCAGGTATCGAGGTAGTTAGAGCTACTTAGTACGTACCTAAGTATAATGTTTTCTGAGTGAGTTAAATCCATTTTTTATTTTTTAAGAAGTATAGTATTCGTTGTTTTTTATCCTATACCACTTTTTTGTTTCAGTGCTTTTCTTGGTTTCTTCGAATTCTCCAGAGGAGATACACTCTCTGATGATCTCCCCGGAGTTTTCTTTTTCCCAACCAGCACCGAATATAGATTTAAAGGTCTGGGGAGAAAACTCTCCGTTAGGACGTCCGTCTTTTAAAAGGAAAGCGTTTATTTCATAAATCACATCCTCTTTAGTTGGATATCCAGGGAGAGTCTTCCATATCCCCAGAAGGTATTTCAGTTTTATCTTATTCTTGTTCATTTACTTCTGCAACGTTTTCTTCTGTTTCGTCATCCATATCCAGAATAATATCGGAATGGTCACTGAACTCAGGAAATTTGAATTTATCCTTGATTACATTTTCGTCCAGTTGCTTTAGAACGTCCATAGTAAATACCTCAGGAGTGAATAGCTCGGTAGAAGCTACAGTTTTACCGAGATGTTTAACACCCCATCTTTGGGCAGTTGCGCTTGGTTTGAAAACCAGCTCTTTTTTACCCTCTGCATTTTTAACTTCCTCGAATTTACCCCTTTCAATTCCGCACGCTTCCCAAGAAACGTAGTCCTGTAATCCAACATAAGGGTTCATACCGTGTGCGAAAGAGATGTGGAATTTAACCTGCTCAGGAATGGTGAACCTGCTCTTCTTTAGATTCGATGTAACTACTATTCCCGTCTTAGTTCCAGATCCGTCTTTAAGCTGTGCTTTAGATAGGAATGCAACAACTGACATAGCAAAGATAGGACCATCGCCGCCAGAGCTTTCTTTTGTTGGAACATAGCCACCACCAGCATAAACGTGGTTGGTGCAAATTAAGGGGATTTTAGCAGCTGTTAAGTCGAGCGTAATTACTCTAAACAGTTTTCTTAGTTCCTTAGCTTTAGCTCCCATATCGGCAGCATTATGCCCTTTAACAGCATCTGCAAGCTCTTTGTCGGTGCTTAGCATTCCTAGGGAGTCAAGAACGATAAGGATTTTTGGTTTCTCTCCTTCCTCTTTTGCTTTTTTAACAATAGCAAGAAGGTTCGCAACGAATGTTTGAAATTGTGAAACTGTTTGAATTGGTTGGTAACGGATCTTATTTAGATCGATCCCGAAATTTTTAGCAGTAGATTTATCGATAGCACCCTCGGTATCACAATAGATAACATCATATCCGATTTTTTGTGCTTCCCTTACTACGTTTAAACAGAAGAAAGATTTACCTGTACCGGGATCTCCCATAACTCCAAATGATCTAGAATTTGCAACCCCACCGAATAAAGACCCTGAGATCTGTGCATTTAAAAGATAGTTGCCGGTAGGAATCCATTCTTCTACTTCACTGAATGTGTTTTCTGAAAGAATTGATCCAGTCTCAAATCCCGTAATTTTAGAAAGCTCTTTATCCAGAGCTGTAAAGGAGAATCCCTTACTTGTTGTGGATGTAGATTTAGCCATAATTTGATCTATATTATTTTATAAATCATACTGCTAAATCGATGTTTAGTTTCTGGTTTTATTAAGCTTGGGGACTTGTGTATTGTAAGTTTGGAATTGGGGCTCTAGGATATAGACTAATATGATATCAATCCCGGGTCTGATTAGATAATCATTTTAGCTCTCTTTTTCGAAAAAGTTTCATTTTTGCCGAACTTTTTTTAAGAAAGTCCAAGTTTTTTTCTAATGACCTCTTTATTGTCAACATAGTAACCAAGATCTCTTTGAAACTCTCTAAAATCGTCCTCACTTTCTGAGGAATATTTCTTTCCTGTTATCTTCGACATAAAAGACATTGCCTTAGATTCGGCGTCTTTTGTTACCTGATCGTAATCACCCTTGGTATAATCTTTTAGATATCCAAGATCTTTAAGTCTTCTCTGGTAAGATATCACTGTTCCTTTTTCAGATTCTTTTGGAATTCTGGAGAAAGTTCTGTACTCTTTTCTCGAAGCGGGTTTATCTGATTTCTTCTCCGTTCTCGATGGCAAATCGCTGGTCTCTTTATCCCCTCTTATAGCACCAACTGCTTTTTTAAGTAGATTCAGAGCATTGTTTTCGCCTGCCTTTTTCTCCATGTAGATTCTATTGCTAACTCTTTGCAGGATGGATTTAGCTTCATTTACAAGATTTTTACCGGTGGATAAGAATTCAGAGGATATTACGGATTCTCTGCCCTTGCCAAGTTGCTCGTCTTTCCACTTAGAAATAAGACCCGGATACTTTTTTTCTCCCAGAATTAATTTCATCTCGTCAGAGTAACCGTCGAGCTTCTTTTTTATTGATGATAGAGCTTTACCCGAAGATATCTCTTTAGTCAAGTCTTTAACTAGATAAGTGTATATTTCTCTAAGCTTTTTCTGGACCTTCTCTATATCACCATAATCGCTGCTCCCTGTCGATTCGATAAAAGCTATAACGTTATCGATTTCTGTTGCCGCATACTGAACCGAAGTTCTAAGATTCTCTGCTGCCTCTAGAATGTTTTTAGCAGTAGGTGGATCTATTCCTTTATTGGTTAGATCCCCTAATACGCTTTTATCAAGAAGACCCTTTAAACCCTGACCTATACCATCGAGAAACTGCCTAAATCCGCCTCTTTCTAATAATAGGCGGTTCTGCTCAAAGTCTGAATATTTTTTAATGTCGAATCTCATTTTTCACTTTGTTATTTCTTATAGGGTTTCTATTCTGGATTTATGCTCAGTGGTTTGCTTCTTCTCCCTTTCTTCCGCTTGTTCCTTCTCTTTCTCTTCTCTTGACTTTACGTCTTCCCGTGAAGTTTTTATGCTCCTTTTAGCTTTTATGAGTTTCTGCATATCACTAACCACGGAATCAAACCCTCTTCCCTTTTTTTCCATTCTTTTTAGTTCAATCTCGGCTCCTTTTTTAAACTTCTCTATTGCTTTAGCTAAGTAATCAGATGCCTTAGAATAATCTACCAAGCTAACCATTTGGTTTGGGTCGATTTCTGCAATTGCTTTTTTCTTTAAAACCTCCGCTTTTCTTTTGAACTCTTCTTCATCTATATCCCCTTTGTCCCTTCTATCCCTAAGTTCCTTAGAATCTTTTTTTAATTGATTCATGGCATCATTAGAGTTTATTTTTTGTGGAGATGCTTTTTTTAGAGATTGAGCTAGAGATTCTATTTTTTCCCATGTTTCCAATATGCTTCTATAGTTTGGCTGTGTTGAATTTACTATATTTGCAAGCTCTTTAAAATATGGCTTTAGCTGATTGTCCTTGTTTTCTGGTTTTTCCAGCACAGAAAGCTCTATAGATTTTATCAAATCCAATGCCCCGATGGCTTCATAAAAGAACAGGGAATGTCCATCTATTTTATTTTCCTTTTTTGGAGACTCTTCTTTATCATTATCTTCCTCAGGGTCGTCATCGCTTCCGGTGTAATCTCCGTCATTCTCTTCCTCTCCCTCTTCGTTCATTTCACCAAATTTTGGACTAGTTACATAGTCTAAAATTTCATCTATGTCCGAGTGCTCTTGAAATCCTAAAACCTTCTTTTTCATTATTTAAAAAGTTCTTTTATCTTATCTTTGTTCTCACTGTATTTAGTTAAGAACTTTTGGAACCCCGCTGTCATAGTTTTTCCGTCTAGATCTTTAAGAAATTCAGGAGCAATATCCTTGAACTTGTTTGCGATCTTCTTGATAGCGATCTCTGTTCTGTTACCGTAAAGACCGTCTGGTTTTATCTTGTCTGCATCAGGTAAAAGAAGATTCATTTTCTCTTGTGCAGACATTATTTTCTTGAAGTTCTTACCTGATTTTCTAAGATTGGTTATATCAGAATTTCCAGATTCTATATCTTCGTATTCGCCCTCTTCTACATCCCCAGATTTATCGTCTTCTGATTTATTACCACCATCACCGACCTCTTTAGCTATGATCTCTTCATCTTTTTTCTGTAGTTGTTTTATCGCATCAGAAACTATCTTATTTACCTCCTTAATCTTCTCCGAGATCTCGTTATCTAGACCGATTTTGGACAATACATTCACCAATTCTTTGTCCAGATCCTCTTTTATTTTACCAATCTCTTCGGTCAGCTTGTTTATCTCTGCAACCCTTTCCCTCTTTTTAAGATTGCTCCATTCCTCATCGTTTTCTTGTGAAATTTTTGTTTTTATTTCCTCAAGTCTATTGTAAAGCTCAGCCGCCTTAGATCTTAGCTCCTGAGTTGGAGAATTTTTGGAAAGAGTCTCCAGATAGGTAATTATTGGATTTATGCTTTTAGTCATCTTTTCCCTCTCATCTTTAAAGATATTCTTCTCAAAAAGGAAAAGCTCCGAATTTACTGATTCGTTTGTTTTCTCGACAGGTTTTGGTGATTGGGCAACCTCAGCTTTTAAAGTTTTTATGAAGTTTATTATCTTTCTGTAGATCTGATCCTTTACCTCTTTACCGGAGTTTTTGCCTTCCTCTGTTTCCATAACTCTGGAATAAACGTCGCTTATCTTATCTCCTGCTTCTGCTATAGCTTTAGCCGGTTCCGCATATTTTGGATCCACCTTACTTGCAATCTTCTTAAGAACCTCCCCCATAGCCTTACCCATATTCTCAGCATCGGATTCTGCTACTTTTAGAAGGTCCTTCTGGGCCTCTGTGTAGTTTCCTATCTTTGTCACTAAATTTGTGTATGCGCTAAAGAATAAGTTCAGTATCTGGACTGCTGCTAATGCTGATTTTTTAGTCGTTTGAGAATCCTCCTCGTTTAACATGTGATAAGACCTAAAATCCAATACCTTTCCCATAAAAATTGAACAATTTTTTACTATATATCACAAAAAATCCCGCCGAAAAGACGGGATTGTATAAAGAGTGGGGTTTCTTATTTTCTGTAGTAGTCTATCCAATGCTGGATCATCTCATCCATCATGGCTTCAAAGGTATACTCTTCCTTCCATCCTGTTATATCCCTAAGTTTGGTGGAGTCCCCCTTTAAATCTCTAAGTTCTTCCGGTCTGAGGAATTTTGAGTCGGTTTTAACATGCTCCTTCCAGTCCAATCCAAGCTTACCGAAAACGTATTCCACTAGATACTGTACCGTGTGGGATACCCCGGTAGAACAAACGAAATCATCCGGTTTTTCTTGTTGTAGTATCATCCACATGGCTTTTACATAATCCTTTGCGTGTCCCCAGTCTCTAGACGCGTCTAGATTGCCTAAAACGAGTTCTTTTTGCAAACCCAACATAATCTCTACGGCAGATTTTGCCACCTTATTTGTCACGAAATTAGTCCCTCTGCGCGGTGATTCGTGGTTAAAAAGGATTCCGTTTGATATGTACATTCCATACGAATTTCTGTAGTTTCTGCAAATATTGTATGAGAAGACTTTTGCACACCCGTAGGGGGATACTGGGTTCATAGGGGTGGTCTCCCTCTGGTATCCGTCTGGATCTATGTTATTCCCGAACATCTCCGAGGAAGATGCCTGATATACCCTAATTTTAGAATCATGTATCCTTATTGCCTCGAGCAAATTGAGTGTCCCCATCCCAGTAGCCTGTACTGTATAAATTGGCTGGTCGAAAGAAATTCTAACGTGGGATTGAGCTGCTAGATTGTAAACTTCGTCAGGTCTTGTTTTCTGCAAGGCGTGTAGAAGGGAAGGAACGTCTAGTAGATCTGCGTATATCAGATTGTCCTTTATTTGATCAAAAATGGAATTCAACCTGTATGTTTGGTTTTCTGACACTGAATTTCTCTTAACTGTACCAAAAACCTCGTATCCCTTGGAGAGTAGAAATTCTGCCAGATAGCTTCCATCTTGGCCGTTTATCCCCGTAATCAGAGCTCTTTTGTTCATTCGTTTATTATTTTGCAGATTCTTAAAATGTCTTCACTTGTTATATCTTGGTGGTTTGGAACGTAAAATCCGTATTGATCTATTCTTTCACAATTTGGAAGATGGACTTTATCATACTTCAAAAACCACATAGGCTTATTTGCCATATTCCCTGCTATCAGGGGTCTAACCTCAATTCCATTCGAAATCAAATTGCTTACTATGTTATCCCGATTTTCGTTTATGACAGGTATGGAGAAGCTCGAAATGAAATCAACTTCTCTAGTTTCTAGAGAAAGCTCGTTGGATTTTAATTCCCTCTTGTATTCGAAGAAATTCTTATTTCTTCTTTGGCAATAATCATCCAATTTATCAATTGCCCTGAGTCCTAAGAATGCTTGCAGATCGGTAGATCTTAGATTCATCCCAGGAACGTAAAAATTGTAAAGAGATGAGAATTCGCTAGATTTAAAATTTTCTCTTAGTTCCTTTTGTCTCCACTGGGGAAGGTCCCTATCCCATCCGTGACTTCTCATCATCAGGAGCAGATGATAGAAATTTTCATCGTTAGTGTTTATAAATCCGCCCTCTATTGTGGAAAGATGATGACCAAAATAAAGGGAATAGAAAGAAGCAAGACCAAACGTTCCTAAATATTTTCCCTCGTATTTCGATCCCATGCTTTCGCAAACGTCTTCAAGCAAAATCACTCCATACTTTTCACATAATTCAGTTACTCTTTTCATATCTGGAACTAAGCCCAACGGGGAAACTAGTATGAGAACAGAAGGATCGTGTTCTTTGAAGATTGCTTCAAGATGTTCCAAATCACACGAAAGATCTCTAAGATTACAGTCGCATAATATGGGCTCGTAGTTTAAAAGCATGGGAGTGCTTAGATCTGTTGCCCAGCTAAGTCCAGGAACTACAATCTTCTTATTCTTTAACTCCGTGGTCTGTAAGAGAGCTGCTAGCGTTAGTAGGATAGATGACGACCCAGAATTTACAAAAACTGAGTATTTTGTACCAATCTTCTCCGCCCACTTTTTTTCTAGCTCTACTGTAAGATCTCCTTTAGTCAATCTTGGAATTTCATCCTGCGAAAGCCATTCGACTAGGCTGGAAATGTCGTTTTTGTCGATGGTATCAGATACCAGTTTTATATTGTTCATAAACTTTCTTTATCCCGTCTTTTATTTTAGTTATATTGAGATCCATTATACTTTTCATCTTATCTATGCTAACGTCTTTTCTGTGTTGCCCGTTAGGTTTACTCTTATCCCATTTTATGTCTAAACCACCTCCTGTTGCTTCTATTGCTATCTCAGCTATCTCCTTTATACTAAGGGTTTCGTCAGTAGCAACATTGAAGCTATGAATCGTCCCTTTATCTATCACATGTTTAATTACCATGCAAAGATCCTTAACGTACATGAATTGTCTTATGGGACTTCCGTCTCCGAATAAAGTTATTTCGCTTTCTCTGTTTTTTCTAGCTTCCCATATCTTTTTTATCAGTGCAGTTACAAAGTGGCTATTGTGTCCATCTTTATCTCCTTCTCCATAAAGATTGCAAGGAATCAAATAATTGTAGTTGGTTCCGTATTCCCTATTGTATGCGTCAATCTGGACAGCTAAGCATCTCTTTGCATACCCGTATGAAAAATTGGTAGGAGTAGGAGGTCCTAAGTGTAGCATTTCCTCTGTTAATGGATAGGTTTCCGATACGTCCGGATATATGCAGGTACTCAATATTCCTATAAATCTTTTCACTCCAAAGTGGTGGGCATACTTTACTAACAAGGTATTCATCATCACGTTTTCAGTAAAGTAAGAAGCAGGGTGCTCTATGTTATCCATTATACCACCGACCTTTGCCGCTAGATGAACGACACAATCGGGGGAGTGCACTTTATACATTTCTACAACGGAAGATTCGGAAGTCAGATCGTAGTCTTTAGAAGACAGATAAATGGCTTCTGGCATTATCTCTTTTAGGTGTCTTCCTACTAATCCACTTCCTCCTGTTACGAGTATCTTATTCATTTTCAGTTAGATATTTTAAATAGTCTTTCAAACCTTCCTCCAGGCTGAATTTAGGTTCCCAGCCTGGCATCTTCTTTACTGCAAGAGTGTAAAATTGGTAACCCTCTGGTATTTCATTCTCGCTCTTATATTTCCATTCCTTTATGCCCATTGCACTGAGGACGTCTTCGAATGTTCTGGATTCATAGGACCCGATGTCATAAAAATCTCCTCTCAATAAATCATAGTTTTTTACTGCGTACTTGTTTGCTTCTACCACATCCTTTACATAAATGAAATCCCTAGACGGGGTTTGTGGAAAAAGCTCAATATCCGCTCCCTCTCTTAGTTTTTTGTAGGATTGATATGCTACTGAACTCATTTTACCTTTATCTTCCTCTCCTGGACCATAAACATTAAAATACCTCAGAGCTACTCCACCATTAGAGATTACGTAACCTTCTGCTGCGTATTTACTCCATCCGTAAAGATTAGAGGGAAATATTCCTTTACCGTAATTTGCTGCAGAAGAGGAATAAACAATTTTACAATCATTTCTCTTAGCCCAATCGGTTAGTATTTTTGTGCATTCGTAGTTCACCTCCATGACGTAATTAACATCAGTTTCTAGAGTGTCCGAGCATGCACCAACGTGAAATATAACTTCTGGGGAAATTGCATTTAAAGAATTTTTAAGCTCCTCTGTCCAATATGAAGGAGCTGTTTTATTTTTGTTCTTATCATAGTAGAAGTCGCTTAACTCTATGCAGTATATTCCCTGCAGGGGAAAACTATTTACTAGATTTCTCCCTATGAAACCTCTATCCCCAGTTACTAATATTCTCATTTTTGCTATTTTTATTCTCTGTAAAAGTTGACCCCACCTCTGCTGTTCTTATCAAGGAAAAGGATTCCGCTATTCTCTGTCGGTTTTACCAGATTTTCTGCTGCAGCATAAGGCCATTCCAGTATCTTAGCGGGTGGATCTTGGAAAAAGTATTTGTTTAGGTGGGATTCATCGTGCCATATTGCGATGATATTTCTTGAATAATCATCGTCAATATTCTTCTTTATATGCTCTGATACGTTTATAAAATCCTCACTTTTCCCTCCGAAGAATCCTCCGCAGAAATATCTGTTGTTTGCGTTCTGTGGAATATAAGCCTTGCTTTGTGGATTTCTCTCTGGTGTACCCACTCCTTGATGTAAACAAGGATGTATCGTACCGATCATCCCTGAAGGAGGGAGAATATCCTCTTTAGTTTCGTTTATAAAGAGGGAATCTGCGTCCACATAGAAGGCATAGTCGCAAGCGAGAATATCCTCCTTTGCCATTAAAAAGTATTCAAATCTTTTCAATGTTGTAAACGGCCACTTTTCGTGCTCTATGTGTTTTGAGACGAAATTAAATTTAGGATGCTTAGAAATAACCTCGTTGGGTATGTGCAAATTACTATAAACGATAAGGGTTATCTCGGATTCCTTAAACAGGCAATTGGCGATGGAATCGCAAAGTCCATCTATGAAATTTATGTATTTATTCGTTGCTATTACGTTTATAGCTATTTTTTGCATTTCTGAAATGTTTTGTGTCAATCATAAAAAACTGTGTCCTTTAGGGATCTCTCTGTAGGTCCACTAGGGTTAGTTCTATTTGGCGGAGGTGTTGGTTTTACCTGAAATCTATTATCTCCTGTTATTTGATTAGAGTGGAGTCTATAAAAAAGTAAAACGTCGTCCATTATATAGAATTTAAACCCGTTGTCTATAGCTCTTTTCCATAACAAAAGATCTTCTCTGGGAATTTCATCAGGGACATATTTATTGTTTTCCCAAAAGTTCTTACTATATCCCACACAAGGATGCGCAATTACATTGTGACCAAAGTCGAGATTCTTTTTTATGTCAGTTTTACTTTTTATGTTTTTGTAAAATGTGACAATATCCTCTCCCTTCTCGTCTTCTTCAATATAACAAAAATCAGAGGATACTATATCATATCCCTCCTTTAGTTTTTCGAGCTGAATTTCAATTCTTTTAGGATCGAAATAATCGTCTAAGTTGGTATTGAATACAAAATCGCATCCGTCAGAAAAAGCTTTGTCAATGATTAGATTCATTGCTTCTGCGTGATTTTTCATCTCCTCGCTGACGAAGAAATGAGGTTTCGTGTTTTCCAGACCTTCCAGAATAGAATACTGGTCCCCGCCGTAGTTTATCTCGTATAGATGAAGATCAGAATAAGTTTGGTTGAGAATGGATTCAACCGATTTTCTCACCCATCTTTCTTTATAGATGCTTCTTATGTTTTTATGGAAAAAAACTACTCCAACTTTTAATGACTTCTTTTTACTTCTCATTTTGCTTTGTTTTTGGTTTCTTGTATGTAATCTAGAAGAGCCTTGTTTTTCTCCTCTATTACACTTCCTTCCGTGTGCATCCAAGAAGATCCGTTTAGGTAATGTATTCCGTAATCCTCCATTTTAACTATGATTGGAGAATTTTGCTTATATCCTGTTTTTTCTTGACCCAGATATTCTTCTCTCACACTCCTTATCTTATATCCTCTTTTTATCAATTCTGACGTTCCCGCTCCAGTGTCCATTCCTGGGGCAGGAGAGAAATCTATATCATTTAAAGAAATCTCTTTTTTACCCGCCATAAATCCAGGCCAAAGATAAGTTCCGTACGGGGGTCTAGATTGGAGCGGGGTTAGGATATCAAAATCTGTAAATTCGATTTTCTTCAGCGGAAATAAATCGTGATCCAATATACACCAGTCATCTGAGTAGTCTATAATTCCTCTGAGATAATTAAGAGCTAGTGCATGGGATCTCGAGGAATTTATGCTCGGATCGTTGTAATTGTCATAATACTTAACCACGTGCTTTTGACAAGCTTCGCTTATACCTGGGCTTGGCCCATTGTTTATCACAACCAATTTTCCACCCGATAATTCCTCAACGCATTCTTTTTGAATGGGAATAAAATCTGGTCTATTGAAATGTACGGAATAGAATATCATGATTTATTTTTCTTATTTATTACCAGAACTTTGTCACTACCCGCTTCGGTGAAAGTGTGCTCAACATCAAAACCGTCAAGATATTTTTTTATGTTATCTGGAACGTATTTGTTGTGAAACAGATTAAGACTTGGTTCGAAAGAGATTATATCCTCTTCCGATTCCTCGTTCAACATCCAGAATATAACAACGACACTCTTTCGGGAGGTTCTTATCATTTCTGATAGGGCTTTTTTAAATCCAGGGAGGTGTTCAAATACGTGCCTACAGTAAACAAGATCGAAAGATTCGTCCGGATAGTCGAGGTTCTCTATATCTGATAACTTGGAAGGTATACCCTTCTGCGTACCAAGTTCAACAATCTGTCTAGTTATATCCGTGCATTCATAAGAGATATCCTTGCGATTTTTGAAAAACAGCTCATAGTCTATGAAGATCCCTGGACCTGCTTCCAATACTGTTTTTATTTCGTTTTGATCTATGAAAGAGAAAAGAAAATCTCTACTCTTTACTTCAGATTCTTTTAACCAGCCAGAGAGTTCACTCCATCCGGCATTAGTGTTTAGGTTGGTTTCCCACCAAGTACTCTTTTTTTCCATTTTATATTATTTCCCAGTCTTTACAATAAATGTCATGAGTGTTTTTGTTAGAAAGCATAGGCCCAAACCATCTGGAAGGTGCTATTACTTTCTTGTTAGAGTTCTTATTTAACCAAGCACCCCACCAGCTAAAACTACTGTTTGCTATAATGTGATGATCGCACAGAGACATTGCACACAATTCGGAATATGGATTTCTAAGTGGGGATACTACATATTCATCTCCCACGAACTCGTCTATGCACCACTGAGGATCGTCCGAGAAAATCAAGAATTTTAAATTCGGAAAGTCCTCTTTCATTTTTTCGGTGGCCTTTTGATAGTATTCTTTGGTACAAGTCGGATGGTGATTAGGAGAGTTTAAATAGTCTCCTCTTCTAACATGAATAGAGCATATTTTAGAGTCACCAATGTTAGATCTGATGCTTTCTATATACCTTGATGCAGAATAGAGGTATTCGTCTTTGAATCTAAACTGGGAGAGTATAAAATCCCGATACTCCATAAAATATTTCTCTGTCTGAAAATATCCAACCAGCGTTGTATTGTCCTCTATTCTTTCCACCGAGGGGTCATATTCGAAAAGGGTTTCTTGATACACCTTATTAATCCCAAGGTGATTATAAGGAATAAAAAATCCGGGATCTATATCAAAGCAATCTAAAAGATCGCATTTTAAGATTAGCTGTTTTCCTGTATTAGGATCTATTTCATGAGAGATGTTTCCTCTTATGCAATTCTCTATAGGAAAGCAAGCGGGTAGTCCTTTTCTTTTTCCTATCGCAACTATAGCGGCGAACTGGAACATCTGATTCCCCAGTCTACCCATATACCCTATCTGATGAAACGTCAACATGGTTTATTTATTTTTACTTCTATTTTTATAATTAGTTCCGTAAATCGGAACCAAAACATTGAGATACGCTAAAAAAAGCATATGGAAAAGTTATCTATAGTAGTACCTTACAGGAACAGAGAGGAGCATTTAAAAAGCTTCATCCCGCACATGGAAAAATTTCTATCCGAAGACGAGATAGAGTACTCGATCTTCATAATAGAGCAAGCTGACGATAAGCCCTTCAACAGGGCAAAGCTGCTAAATGTTGGATTTAAAGAGTCCTCTGATTTTGATTACTTTGCTTTCCATGATGTGGATATGCTTCCTCTGGATTCTGACTATAGTTACCCAGAAGGACCAACACATCTTGCTTCAGAGGTTGAACAATTCAACTGGAAACTTGCATACGAGGGATATTTCGGCGGAGTTACTCTTTTCGACAAAGAAAGCTTCCTAAAAATAAATGGATACTCGAATGAGTATTGGGGCTGGGGGGCAGAGGATGACGATGTGCTCTACAGATGCTTAATAAAAGAGATCCCAATTTTTAGGAAAGACTGCAGATATAGCTCATTAAACCACGATAGAAAAATAACAAATGACCTCTACGGTAAAAATCTATCCAAGCTTTCAGAATTCAGAAACTCCAAAGATCCTGTTAAAATATTAGAGGGCGATGGGTTGAACACCTTAGTTTACGAAAAGGTTGGGGAGGAAAAAATAACAGAGAACTCTAAGTTCATTAGAGTTAAAATCTAAAAATCCTTTTTTAGATCCTCCAAGACTCTATTTACCGTATTCCTTAAATGTTCCATATTTCTGGCCAGTATCTCAGGATCGTCATTTTTTAGCAGGTAATTCACCGTCTCCAAAGATCCTATAGAATAAGCTATCTTGCTTTTTAGTAGTGCGTTCTCCTTTACTAGGGCCTGATTTGCGGCCGCTTTCTTTTTATCTTCTCCCATTTTTGCTTGCTTTAAGATATATAATCAAAAAGGCAAAAAATGGAAAATTTAATACTTTTCGAATCATACATAGAGACCCTAAACGAGGCCAAGGTAAAACAAGGTCTTATGCACAAGATGCTAAACATCCCAGCAGACAAAAAAATAGATCAAGTTTACAAGAGTGGTAAAAAACTTGCACATGATCTATTAAAGGCGGTTAAGGAATCAGGGGTTGCTGATAAAAACGTTAGAAAGAAGGCAACTTCAATGCTAGCTTTTGCCGCAAACTGGCCTTCTGAAGGCAAGAATACCGTTATCGACAGGGCTTTAAAAGCAATAAAGGGAATAGAAATTCCGGGGGTTCCTGCTAACGATTAATCCTGTTTACCTGATTTTATTTTTTGAAGATACGTTGCTTTTTTAATCTCGTCTCTTCTTTTTATGCTTTTCTTAGTAAAAGTTTTTCTCTCATTAAGCTCTCTTGCCATCTTCGTTTTTATGAATTTGGACTTGAGAGTTTTTAATGCAGACTCTATGGTAGTTTTACCTTCGATTTTAACAATAAGCATTTTTATTCTGTGGTTCTTTTTTTGTTTATTTTGATCTTTACTGGGATTTCTTTCCCCTCGTCTTCGTCTAAGCTAAGGGAAACTGTACTCCCTCCTGGGATCTTATTGGAAACCATCATTTCAGCAATGCTATCCTCGATGTATCTTTGTATGGTTCTCTTCAGAGGTCTTGCTCCATATTTTGGGTCAAACCCATCATCAGCGATTCTAGCTTTTAATTCTTCTGAGATCTTTATCTTATATCCAAGAGATTCTAATCTAGGAATAACCTTTGAAAGCTCAACCTCCAGGATTTTAAGAATGTCCTCCTTTTCCAGGGACTTGAAATAAATAATATCATCAACCCTGTTGATAAACTCCGGGGCAAAAGATTTTTGAAGCTCTTTCCTAATAACGGATTCTCTTTCTGTATTGTCTTTAGAAACGTTATTTTTCGTAGAGAATCCTACGCCAGTTCCAAATTCTTGAAGTTTTCTTTGACCGATGTTGGAGGTCATAATGATCAGAGTGTTCTTGAAATTGATTTTTCTTCCAAGGCCATCTGTAATATGTCCCTCGTCAAGTATTTGTAAGAGTGTGTTGAATATCTCCGGATGAGCCTTTTCAATCTCGTCAAAAAGAACGATAGAGTATGGTTTTCTTCTGACCTTCTCTGTTAATTGCCCTCCTTCTTCGTACCCAACATAACCTGGAGGTGCTCCTGTTAATTTAGTAGCGTCGAATTTTTCAGCATACTCACTCATGTCGACCCTGATTATTGCATCAGAATCGCCAAACATAGTTTTTGCCAGTTCTTTAGCAAGCTGGGTCTTACCTACTCCGGTTGGTCCTAAGAACATAAAGGATCCAATAGGATGGTTGGGATCCTTAAGACCCATTCTATTCCTGATGATTGCCTTAGCGATTTTTTCGATGGCATGATCTTGACCAATCACTTTAGCCTTCAAGTCTGAACTGATGCTTGAAAGCTTTTCGTTTTCTGCCTGATTCACCTTGTTTAGAGGAACCCCGGACATCAACGAAACCACCTCTGCGACTTTCTCCCCGTCTACAATTTTCTTCTTCTCCTTCAGCTTTCTCTCCCACTCTTTTAATTCTATGTCAAGGGAGATTTTGATTTTTCTTTCCTGGTCTCTGTATTTAGCAGCGGCTTCATAGTCCTGTCTATCGACAGCAGCATTCTTTTCCGCTTTTGTGGTATCTAGATTTTTTTCCAGGTTTTGGATAGAATCCGGAACCTTTACGTCGGTTAATTGAGTTCTACTGCCCGCTTCATCTAAAGCATCCAATGCTTTGTCCGGAAAGTTTCTATCCGTGATGTACCTCTCGGTTAACTTTACACAGTTTTCGATTGCATCATCAGTGTACTTTACGTTGTGGTGTTCCTCGTATTTAAACTTTACATTGTGAAGTATCTTTAGAGTAGTTTCTGCATCTGCAGGCTCAATTAACACTTTTTGAAATCTTCTTTCGAGTGCTCCGTCTTTTTCGATGTTTTGACGATACTCGCTCAGTGTCGTTGCACCTATGCAATGAATTTCGCCCCTGGCAAGAGCGGGTTTAAACATATTGGAAGCATCTAGAGATCCCGATGCTCCTCCTGCTCCGACGATGGTGTGTATCTCGTCGATGAAGATGATGATATTTGGATTAAGTCTAAGCTCTTCGAGGATGGCTTTTATTCTCTCCTCGAACTGACCTCTGTATTTAGTTCCTGCAACTATCGATCCGAGATCTAATGTCAGGATTCTTTTATTCAAAAGTCCTCTTGAAACTTTTCTTTGAACTATTCTTATGGCAAGTCCTTCTGCAATTGCAGATTTACCTACCCCGGGTTCTCCGATCAGTACAGGATTATTCTTCTTTCTTCTTGAAAGTATTTGGGAAACCCTTTCAATCTCTGCCTCTCTACCGATTATAGGATCTAGATCTCCTTTGGCTGCCATTTCTGTAAGATCCCTAGAAAACATATCTAAAACTGGGGTCTTTCCAGCTCCTCCTTTTTGGGGATAGTTCATTGGAATTTGATCGTCGTCTTCAAAATTCATATTGAGTTAATTTTCTTTACTATTTTTAGTCAAAAATATAAGAAAATTCCGGAGAAAAAATATAAATGTCTATCGAATTTGATCAAAATTAGATTTTTTAAACTACGGTCCCTACCCTTTGATAAGTTAGACCTGCGCCATTTACGAGTTTATATTTTTGACCTAAGTATCCGTCATAACTTCTATACTCAAATTGCCACTCCTGTGTTGTGCTTGTACTGTAGTTAATTAGAGTCCCGGACATAGTTAGGACTTTATAATTATCTGAAGTATATCCGGGAAGAGCGTCCCAGGATAAGTCATTATATAAACCGTCACCTAAAACAGTTTTTGTTATTGCCGTTGTAGATGTTTCTTGTGCAAGCGTCATTATAACATTTTCTTGTGCTTCCCAAGGAACCCCTACCGCTAAAGCAAATTTTGTTGCAAATCTATAATCAGTAGAGGCATCATTGAATCCAGCAAAGAAATCAAACTTCACGATTGATTTCGGTGGGACTATAATTCTTAATGCTGCTGGAACCCCCCAGCCTCCGGTGCCGTCAGGTAATGCAGAATCCTCGTCGTTAGAAACTGCAGTAGGAGCGTTTAGTGCTGAAAGAGCGGTACTGACAGCTAAAGTAGTTGGATAAGTTGTGTTATCTGGAGACGTTAGATCGGTAACCTTGTTTGCTACATCCTCTGGGGTGTAATCAAAACTTCCAGCAGGGCCGGTCGGTCCCTCTGGTCCAGTAGGCCCAATAGGTCCCACAGATCCGGTAGGACCACTAGGTCCAATAGGTCCTGCCGGTCCGGTTATTCCGGTGTAATATGGAAGAGATGTCCAAGGGTTGGATCCGTCGCCTATTTTTATTCTTCCGGTATCTGTTTCGTATCCAGGCTCACCAGACATTAAAACCGGATCGTTGTAAATCCAATTTGCTAGTGTGTCCCTTCTTAAAAGTATTCTATAAGGCATGATTGATTATTTTGTTTTCTTACACTATCCTGATCAAAACAGCACCGTTATTATGGTAAATCCCGCCGAGAGGAACACCTCCGGCTTCTGCAGAAGCGTCATCTGTAAAATTTAGATCTGCGTACTGCTGGAGTATTATAGTTCCTACCGTACCTCCGATTATAGTCTGTGTTCCGTAAAACGAGTTAGATCCGGTTCCTGCATAATCCGTCGGAAGAGGACCGGTAGGTCCAGTTGGACCCTGGTTCCCAGTAGCTCCGGTAGCTCCCGTTGGTCCCATTAAGCCTATAGATCCTGTAGCTCCAGTGGGTCCAGCTATTCCAGTGGGTCCAGCATCCCCGGTAGCTCCGGTGGGTCCACTAAAATAATTTAGTTCTGTCCATGGGGTAACCCCGTCTCCAATTTTAAAAATGAGGGTATCGGTTGCAAACCCAGGCTCACCTGAAGCCAGAACTGGATTGTTTGTGATCCAATTTTCGTTAGTGTCCCTTCTAAGAAGTATTCTATAAGCCATTATTTAATTCTTATTTTGATCCTTTATATATTCCTGGATCTGGATAAGAATTAAAGATTACTGAGGTGTCTGAAAATACGTTAGCGAATCTTGGAATTTTGCATCAAATTCCCCCGAGGAGATCGTATCAAAATCCGACGGATTTGAAGAAATCTGGTTTTCTATGATGTTTATATTAGTCTCGGCTATGGTTCCTACAAAATATATTGTAGCATATCCAAGATTCGTAGAAGAATAATCCCTAACTGATTTAAAAAAGGGTACTGAAATATCGTAGGATATGTACTGAGCTGACGATTTTTTCTTTAAATAAATAGAAGCCATTTTTGTTTATTTTTTATGGGGGGAATGGATAATAGTAATTGAATCTAAGCTTTCCTCTATACCACCCAAGATTATCCGCTGGACCAGAATCCCCAGAGGAATATGGATATACTGTCCATGAATATGCAGTGTTAGCGTAGCAAGATCCGTAACTAAAGCAGGTAGTTCCCACAGTGGAGGAAGCAGAGTTGTCCCCGTTTAAAACTGTAATATAGGTGGTGTAAATATACGCGCCGTTGCCATTAAACCACTCATATCTTGCCGTGACAGTGACGTCAGTGTCAACAACATTTCGATAATTAAAAGTAGTAACTTGCGAAAGTAAACTGACACTATTTTGAGTATATGACTGAAGAGTGGTAGTTACGATTAGAGTATCAAACCACCACTGATTTTTTATATTAGCCCTTAAGGCCTCCGGATTAGGAGGGGTAAAATTCGGCGCATAGCAGTGGTTGGAAATTTGCCCTATGCTTATGCTTCCGCTTGAGGGTAGTGGCTGTGTTGCAGGCATCTGATTAGCTTTTCTTTTTTACTTTATACGGTGCTACCCTATTAAGAATTTCTCTTCTTTCTTTGCAGCCACAATCTTCTTTTCCAAATAAATTTGCAAGTTTTTCTGAGACCTTATCAAGACCCAAAAAATGAGTGAGCTTGTAAACATCATCCCCTAGACCCCTACTTTGAAAGGACGTCTCTGTATATTTCTTTACTTTCTCTCCTTGCATTGTGTATTTTTTCTTTTAATCCCCGAAATTCCTGTGAAATCTCCTTTGCTATATATTTGCTAACAAAAAGATTGACTGAAAAATCCCCAATAAGGTAAGAATAGTCATCCTTTTTTGTTTTTTCTGAGTCTATTACAAAAAAAGATTCCCCTGAAGAACCCTCTTTCCAGGTAATAGATTTCAACTCGGATTCTCTGAAATTTTTCTGTTTAACCAGACTGACCAGACCCTTTCTGCTTCGGGGTGCAAGAAATGTTGGAAACGTTTTCTCGAGGACCTGTATACCAAACTCTGGGCCGCTCCCGGGGGTGTCCGCAAAACTCAGACAAAATTCTAAAGCTTCTAGGATCTCCTCTGTTTTTTTAGCATACATGAAATCCAGCGTGAAAAAATCAGGATCCGATAAGAAATTTATTTTATTTGTCTCCGAGACTAAATCCTTCTCGTTGATCGTTCCCATAATATAAATGGAAGGGGAAAGATACAATACCGTTTCTCCCTCGTCTGCAAGTCTTAGAGCTTCATGAAAACAAGCAAATCTGCCCCATTCTAGAGTTGCATCCCTAACGTGAAACCCCTCGTATACCTCATAAGAAGCATCTATCGAATTAGCCCATTCCTCCTGAGACTCGGTACACTCTGAATAAAAATGCTTTTCGGAATCTAGAGTGCTAGTTACTACTTTCATTTTCTTTGCTTTTTATTTTTAGATACTTCAGTATTTTATAAGGTGAAGGTTCTCCTTCTTTTTTAGCCAGATATACCAGATATCCCATTATATTTGTAGCATAGCTTTCTAGAAATTCGTTTTTAGAGTTTAAAAAATATGAAGCAAGCTCATAAAACTTAAGAATCATGTTCATCTTTCCCTCTGGTTTGGAATAGCTGGATTTTTCTCCCCATAGATGGAAAAATGGAATTTTCTCGAGGTTTATTTCATCCTGAGTTAGCTGACTTTTTGTAGATAAGTCTTCCCATGATAGGGTATCCCCGTAGTAATCGTAAGGAAATATTTGTTTATTGGTGAATCTGTTTTTGTCAACTATAGCTCCAAGAAGTCTTTGCTCGACAAATAAAGATTTCCAAAATCTTCTTAATTCAAAACTTGCCCACTCTACCTCTTTGCACTCGTAACTATTGTCTCTCATGTATTCGTATGCTGTGTTCACATACTCGTCCCTTAACTTCTGGTTATTCATTATAAAGAAACCGACGTTTATCGGACGGCTGTTTTCTAGGGTCTTTATATCTGGGAATTGATAATCTTCTCTCCTCCCCAAAAATTCCAAAGGCGGATAATTCCTCCAAAATAGACCTTCCCTGTGCATGTATGTTATATCGTAGTTATTCACTATAGGATCTAACTTGTCCCAGTAGATGAAGTCAGTATCTATAAAAGCTACTGGAAATTCCTTTATTGATCTTAGCACCTTTATTTTTGTTGCTGGATAGAAATGATCCCAAGGAATATCGTCTTTCTCATCCAAAACTTCTGTGTTTATCTCGTCATAAAAATAGGTTAATCCCATTTTTTCCAAATCTGGAATAAGATCGGAAGTCGTATATAGGTGTATAGGTCCATTGTTTTTTCTCCATTCTATTGCAGAGATTGCCTGTATCAATAGAACATGCTCGCTGAAATTTTCAGTTACCTTTTGAAAAACGTGGATTCCTTTCATTTCTATTCGTTGATTATTTTTTGATATTTCTCCTCGATCAGCTCCCTAAATTTTTCGGATTCTTTTTTGATCCCGACATAATGCTGAACCTTAGAACTTTCTATTTTATCCACGGAATATCCATATTCTTCTGTAAGGACTATATGTTTTCTTTGAGTTAAAGCACGATTTAAAATCCCAAGAAAAGATTGCTCTTGCAATAAGATTTTATATTCGTCCCAAGATTTATTTTCCCCGTGAGTGTATTTCTTGTAAACGAACATATCCAACATCTCGAAAAAACCAGATCCCCTATTGAAGTTTTTGAATATCGACTCTATGTCTATACCCATAAATCCACTATTAGAAGAATATAGGGATCCATAGCTAGCGTAATATTCATCAACTATCCATTCACCAAAGAATCTCGAAAGCTTACCAATTAATGGTTTATCGGAGTCGGAATACTGATCTCCTATACAGAAAGGAGTGCTTCTTTGGATGTGTTCTTTTACTTCTTTTATGTCTCCATTAAAAAATATGTCATCATCATAGCTCAGAATGTAAGTTTCTCCAACTACGTGGTATAGGTAGTGATATAAAAGAATGTGGTATATCCACTTCCATTCTTTAAAAGAATCCAGCTGTATTTTATCTGCTCCTCTTTCTTTTGCGTAGTTGTCTAAAAAATCAGTAGAATATAGGGTTAAATTAGAAACCTTAGGTAAAAGTTTACTATAAGCCAATTGCTCGTAATAAAAAGAATCTGACGGTTGATTTACACATATGTGGAAATCGAGTTCATATTCATCGGGAGGAAAGACCTCAACGAGATTTTTTATAGCAACTATCTGTTGCTTACCAAATTCCCTCCAGCTCCTTGATACTACTATTTTTTGCATAATGTTTCTATATGGATGTCAAATTTTTGTTTCGCGTCTTCCCTAATCATAGAAAGAAAATCTACTATCTTTTTGCAGTACTCTTCCCTCCCTATTATAGGGTGGAAGAAAATGCTTCTTTGATCTTCTATCCAATTTTTCTTTAGAAAATATTCATTATATTCGCTCTCTGTTGTGCCTAGTTTCCAGTCTATCACCTTGTTTTCTGTGCAAGAATCTAGCTTTATTGAATGTTTTTCTGCCCAAAGGAGCCAAACAGTTTCGTCGCAAGACCACTCTTTGGAATCCAATATCTCTGTAAGTTCCAAGAAATATTCCCTGCCATTTTCATAAAAATCTGTTCTGAATGAAATGAACCCGCCCATTATCCAGTAGCCTGCTTCTCTTAGTAGTTTAATCGAGTCTATACTTAGCGATTCGTTGAAGATCTTAACTAACTCTCCAAAATGTCTAAATTTTCTTGTCCTGTCGTTAACGATGGAGAACATTTGGAGGAAGTTACTAAAAGAAGGTGCTGGTGTTTTATAACAAAAGAACACGTCTTCTTGTCTAGAGATTTCGTATATTTTTTCGATCAGATTTGATCCCGGATAGCTTAAAACCATTCCGTCAGTATCGCAAAATAAAACGGTCTCGTATTCTCTAAGAGCTTTGTTTTTGGCAACACTGTGTCTGTAAAACTCTTTATCCTCTAATTTTATAACTCGGTTCTCGCCTATGAGTGGACTTAGTACGACATCGGCTGTTCCGTGGATGTCTTTATAAGCAAAAACTAAAAAATCAACTCTATCATCTACGTAAGTTCTTATCGAAAGGATGGAATGGTACATCATCTTCAGGTAAGATCTGTGTGACCATAGCATATAAGCTACACAAATTCTTTTATCCCCGGAGGTTTTAGGCAGATCTATTTTTTCAATTTTAACTTCGTTTATAAAAGACTTGAACTTTGTGATTTCGTCCGATGTTTCGTTAACATCCTTGAAAAAAAGAGAAATTTCCTCGTCCTCTTTTAGCTTTTGTATTTTGAGCAAGTCCTCTACCATCCAGGATACGTAATTCCAGTGATACTCTACACCCTCGTAAAATACTACCTGAGTTTTGCTGGTGTAACTTATCACATTCCCCTCTCCTGCAAATTCATCTACTGCTTTTTTACATCCGTCCCCGTAGTCATGTCCAGAAAGGATTCCACCTCTTTTTAATTTTGGAAACCAAGAGGCAATCTCGTTTTTTACGTGAGCGTAATAGTGTTCGGTGTCCAAGAACAAAAACTGGATCTCTCCATCCTCGTACTTATTGCTAGCTTCTATTGAGGATAGCTTGTGAAAATTTCTTATGTAACTTGTGTCAACGTTGCTTAAAAACTGTTCATATACGCTCTTACCGTCTTTAGCTTCCTCTCCTTCAGGATTAGCTTCCCACTGCCATGTATCTACAACATCCAGATGTATTTTCTTCCCCGTTCTTTTTATAGCTTCGATGAGGTATTGGGTGGATCTTCCTTTATAGCGCCCAACCTCCACAAAAACATCTCCGTCCATGGCTCTTTCCACTGCTAGGTCATATAATCTAGTAACTTCGTCGTCACTCCATCCTTCTATTTCGCTCCAATTTTTCATAAATACTATAAATAGTCGCTCAGCCGGTGATCCTCGTTCGGAGCAAGAGTGTGTCCAACTAAAACTCTTCTTTCGCCGGAAATTATTTTTTTAACTCCGTGTGGGTGACAAGCCCATCCGGGAAATATAACAAGATCCCCTCTTCCTATTTTTATTTCCACTGACTGTCTAGGAAAAACTAACTCAGAGCCCTCATAATCTGAATTTAGTCCGCAGACAAAAGTAAACGGGCTGAAATCGCAGTGTATGTGCTCTTCTAATTCATAGGTGTTGATGTTATTGTACAAGAGAATATCCATGTCTCTCCATCTGGTTTTGATGTAGTTCTTATACCCCTCAACCTCTGCTGGTTTTTTTATACAGGAGAAAAAATTATCTAGAAAATTTTCCTCTATATTATTGTCCCAGTGTTCTATGACTTTCTTAAACGTGTCCCCAAATTGATAGAACGGAAGCTTTCCTTGGTCCCATCCTCTCGGACCCCTTACTGGGGAAAAGAATTTCTCATAGTTCTTGTCTATGATAGAATTTATTTCATCTATCAGCGATTCCGGAAGTCCGTTATTGATTATGAAGATATCCCCGCCTAGGTTTTTCATATGTGCTTAAGATATATCGTTTTTTCAATTTTCTCTCCTATGTAATCGTTGACCCTTCTCATGGTATCATCCTCTTCGAGATCGAAGTGGTAGCAGTCATTCTCCCTTCCTCTTATCACATAAGGCTCATATCTTTCTATGAAATCGTCAAGAGAGCAGTCAGAATAAACGAACATGGAAAATTCCTCTATGCAAGTTTTTATTTCACCTCTCTTGTATATCTCGAAAAGAGAAGATGCGCAATTTGTGAATCTAGAATAGAAGAAACAGAAATTAGGTAAGAGTTGAAGATCCTCCATCGGCCAGTTGTATTTTTCCAAAAGTCTGTTCTGAACCGAAACCCAGGAATATGTATTTGGATCTAAGTTCCTTATCCATTCTTTTTGTGGGTTGTTTTTTATGTGTTCTAGTATTTTCTTCTCGTAGTCCGATGGGTAACCATACAGAGGACACTGCAGGGGTTTAGATCTAACAAGGTCCCAGAATTTTTGATCTGGATCTTTTATGAATATCGTATCCCAGTCTAGAAAAAGATACTCACCATATGCTTTGTCTGCGTATCTAAGTGCATCTAATTTGTGTGCAAAGTGATCGTATATAGTGCTAAATTCAGGATCTGTTATCGTGTAAGACATTCTAACAGTTTTATATCCTCTTTCTATTAGCTTCTTTTCATTCTCCTCACCCCAAACACAAACCAATTCATCGTCGAAAGTTGGCGATTCTGGAATTTCTTCCCAGATCTTTTGGACACCTCCCCATAGTGTCCTTATTACTTTTATGGGAGCTGTATATTGAAATTTATTACGCATCTGTGTTTTTTCCCGTAGAATGGCTTAACCGAATGAACAATATCATATGGCCACATCATTAACATGCCCTCTTTGGGTCTTATAAAGTGTGTCATACCTCTAAGATGAAAGCAGAATGCTCCGCTATACGGATGGTCTTTTATTGGTTCTCCGTCCGACAAATAATATCCTCCTGAGAACCCAACGAAAGGTTCTTCTGACGGATGCCATCTGCAGTGGTTGTGTTGATTGTGGCCTCTTCCAGAATACGGGTCATAATATTGCATCCAGCTTTCTGTTATTTTATATTGGTTCTGGTGCTCTATGTCAAGCTGGTCGAGCATAGTTAGAAACCCGTTGACGATTCTTTGTCTTATTAGCTGCATATCCTCCTCGTCAGAATCAAGAACGCTATTTGGCGGGACTGAATATCTGCTTCCTATAGGATTATATTCTGTGTTTTCTACCCATTGGTCTTCGGTTGTGCACCAAGGAACGAAGTTAGATTGTCTTGCCTCGTCATATTGTTCGGGTAATTCTTGCCCCATTAGTTTTTGATCTTCCGTTAGCTTCGCGAACCATTTATCATAAACCCCTTTATGGAATTCCGAGTCGTCAAATTTTCTTAGATAGACAGGAACCGGAGCAAGATAAAAAAGATTATCTAATCCCGATTCTATTAGTGGTTTTTTGAAATTCATAAGATGTTTTTTATGACCTGTGAGTATTTGGGAAATATTGCTTCTATCTCCCTAATGTATCTTTTAGTTTCGTTTATCCTAAATGCTTCATCGAAGGTATAGGCAACCTTAGCTAACCAAACATGTTCCCATTCTAGCTTGTCCTTTTCCTTGTTAGCGTTCATCGGGTAATAGAACATTTCTGCCCACCCTTCCCCGTTAGGACTCCATCCCTCATTTTCAGAAAGAAAAACCCTATCTGTTAGGGTTTCCGTTTTTATATCTAGCGTTCTTATTGATTGCCCAAACAATCCCTGATCCGATAGCAGCCAAGCCCATTCTGGTACGATCTCTTTGGTATTAACCAGATCATAATGTCTTTTCCAGTATAGGTCTTGAAGATCCTTAGAGTTAATGTAAAGAAGGGAGGTGTTTGGTACCAGCATATTCCAAACAAATCCTTCGAAAGGTTTCCAATGGGATAGTGAGTTTAGCTGTTCCTGGTTGGGATAGTAATATCCTCTCGGGATTTCCCAGTGAGGTATCGAAACGTCTTTATCATAGAAGAAATCCGGAACCTTTTCTCTAACTATAAAATCAAGGTCAGAAAAGACGAAAGGTCCTTTCTCCTTGCATATACAATATGATTTTGCAGAGGTCCAAAATATTCCTCCATCGATTCCTAGCTTATTGAAATCTTCTAGTGTTTCTGTATCAACTTCATCCCACAAATCAAGAATTCCTATTTTTCTGTAGTACTCCTCGCCTATTTTGTCTGTGTAGAGTTTAGTTGTTCCGTTGAATTTTTTCCAGTATGAAACCGATAGGATAGTAAAGAGTATTTCGTAGTCTGGTTTTTGATACTCTTTGGAAGAAAGCTCTTTGAAGATTTTAAACCCGTGGCCTCTTAATTTTTCTTTCTGAAAGAATGGTTGGCTCCAGTTTACATATATCGCTTTCATTCATATGGGATTCAAGTACTCGGTACGGGATTCGAACCCGTGCCTCCGCCGTGAAAGGGCGACGACCTAACCGCTAGTCGAACCGAGCGTTAAAAAAAATGGATGCCCTGATTTATCCAACTTCAGGCATCCGGGCTGTCCTGATTAATCTCCTTTTTTAAGGGAAGATTTTCTCCCGGATCCAGATTATTCTCAGACCAGGCCGGCACCTAGCCGGTTGTTGCCCTGAGAGATCTAATATCTTCGAATCAGTTAGGAATAGATATTTTTGCGTTTCGCGCCATGCTTATCAAGCATACCCTTTACGTTTCTAAGGGTGAACCCAGCTCGTGCGGCTTCCTTCTTCCCGCTTCTCATCGTTTCGAGCTACAAACTATCTGGAGGAATTCGAACTAGCCAAATATGGAAATATTAGCTAGGTTACCCAGAACGTGCGGAGAGATAGGGATTCGAACCCCAGTTACAGTTTCC
>JACCDX010359669.1_pt1 | contig 36663 bp, 33 predicted proteins | sample 7449681 | NCBI WGS metagenome assembly JACCDX01 (sample SAMN15323450, study PRJNA562643) | freshwater metagenome | isolation source: river surface water | place: USA:Blue River Watershed | collected 2017-08-18
CGATACAGCCCCCCGTTTAAATGATTGAGTGCAACGGCGTGGGCCAGGTCTCCGGTTGAATGAATCAAGTCAATAATAGATTCTGCCTTTGTTAGGTCGATTTTTCCGTTTAAAAATGCGCGTCTAGTAAATTCACCTGGATGGGCCAACCGTGCCCCTTCATGGATGAGGGCTTTGACCACGGTTTCTAAGATGTGAACCGATCCGTGAAGTTGGAATTCGACAACATCTTCGCCTGTAAATGACCGAGGCGCTTGAAAATAAACAACACACCCATCGTCTAAGAGTCGCTGGTCGGCGGGGCGTTTGATGGGCGAATATACCACCCGGTTAGGTAATAATTTGCGTTGGGCTTTTGGGCTGATAAATCTAATGGCAATTGCCTTTGCATTAGGCCCTGATACCCGGATCATTCCCACGCCACCGGCACCAAGTGGGGTGGCGATTGCAACAATCGTATCGTCGGATTGCCAATTCATTTATGCAGCTGGGGGAGGGGCCGCCTGCTTTCCGCCCCGTCTTTCGATGACGATGTGGCGGTATGGCCCATCGCCTACGCTGTAAGAACGAATTCGTTTGTCGGATTCGATTAACGAATGAACGAATCGGCGCTCGGCTGCGTTCATGGGTCTTAAACTTGCACGACTCCCCTTAGTCAGCACGTTATTTAACGCCTTCATGGTTTGGGCTTCCAGTTGCGCTTCCCGGCGTTTTTTGTATCCCCCTGTATCAATGGTTACTTTGAGGGTAATACCAAACTTTTTAAATATGAAGGCCTTCAACAAGGTTTGAAGGGCATCAAGTGTAACGCCATCTTTTCCAATTAATCGTCCAGAATCTTCGGGATCGGTAACCGTGATGACGATGGTTTCCCCTGTGTAGGCCTCGATTTCAGCCCGTCCCTGGAAGCTTAATGCAAGAAGGTCGTCCAGTTTTTTAACGGCATAGGTTGGGATGTCAACAGCGATCTCGGTTAGAATGTCTGCTGCGCTTCGGGGCGGTTTTGCCGGGGCTGCGACCCAGCTTTTAAATGCATTTTTTATCGTTCCAAATATCCCTTTTTCTTCCGTCATGGCATTACTCCGATTTTCTGGTTTTTACTGTAACCGTAATGGCATCATCGGTTGATTTGGGGGGTTGTCGCAACATCCAATATTGTTGCAAATTGGATATAATCTGCTGGGTGGCCCAGTACAGAAGTACGCCCGCAGGCATTTTGATCGAAATCGCGCCCATCATGATTGGCATAAACATAAAGATCATTGCTTGGTTTGGATCGGACACCGGCATCATTTTTTGAGAAAGCCACGTCGCCCCTGCAATCACGATAGGTAGGATAAACCACGGATCGGGGGCCCCCAAATTGGTGATCCAAAATGGGAGTAAGCCAGGGTTGATGCCAGGTTGAACCAAGAGGGCTTTAAATGCGTCACTGGTAATCGTATGGTAAATCGCAAAAAAAATAGGCAGTTGGATCAACAGAGGTAAACACCCGCCGAGAGGGTTTGCATTGTTTTCTCTCCAAAGTCGTAACATTTCTTTTTGTAAAACCTCGGGTTGATCTTTGTATTGTTCCTGTAAGGCTTTCATTTCCGGTTGAATTTTTTGAGTTGCCTTCATGGATTGAAATTGTTTTTGAGTTAGGGGGAAAAACAAGATTTTGATCATGAGGGTAAGCAGAATAATCGCAAGGCCGTAGTTGGGAAAAATTGAATGATACGAAAAGTTTAAAAACGGTAGCATGATGTCATGTGACAAGTAATTAAAAATGCCCATAGTGAGGTGTCTCCTAAAGAACGGGATCATAGCCCCCGGGATGAAACGGGTGGCAGTTGCTGATACGACGGGATGCCATTAAAAGACCCCGCAACACCCCGTGGCGTTGCAGCGCATCAATGGCATACTGAGAACATGTGGGCTGAAATCGGCACTGGGTCGGCAAGCTTGGTGATATCACTCGTTGGTAAAACCGAATGATCAAAATCAATGAAGCGCTTAACATGTTGGGGTGGCGCTTTCCGGTGGTGATGCATGACAAACACGCCCTAACAGACGATCAAAATCCTTCGCGAGGGCTTCAAAGTTCCAATTTAAGACCGCCGGTTTTGTAATAATGACCATATCGGACGCAATGATCGATATAACGGGGCTTTGACGGTAAAGTTCACGCAAGCGGCGTTTGGAACGATTTCGTTTTACCGCACACCCTTGTTTTTTGGTTGCCACGAACGCAACGGATGGGGAACTAAACAAGGGCTCCCGGAAATGAATTCTAAACGCATGACTTTCAACGCGACGACTACCACTAAATATGTAGTCGAAGTGTCGTTTTAGTCGCATAACGTTTGGAACGTGCAAGGGCTAAGTTTAATATGCTAAACGGTTAAACCGCTAGCTTATGGCGACCTTTTCGGCGTCTTGCGTTGATCACTCGGCGACCGCCGACGGTCTTCATTCGGACTAAAAATCCGTGGGTACGATGTCGTTTTCGTTGATTGGGCTGAAACGTGCGTTTCATATGCGTTTTCCTCGCTCACAAATAAAAATAAAGGCAGCCCATTATAACAGTGGCGATTTTAAGGTCAAGTGCTGGGTCTTGGTTCAAAAACACAGGCCACACAGTTTGCACAATTTTGGGTATACTGACAATTCATTTTATGAAGTTTGTATTATCTCCCATTCATATAATTCGCAGTCATCTTCCGTTGGTAAGTGCGTTGCTCGACCGGATGTCTGCCGACGGGGTTTCGGTCCATATTGTAGGGGGGGCGGTTCGGGATTGGTTGCTTGGTATACCGACCGCCGATTTTGATATCGAAATGATGGGTCTTTCAGATATTGATGCCCTAAAGCAACGGCTTAAATCGCTAGGGAAATTAAATGAGGTCGGGCGTTCATTTTCGGTTTTGCGATATCAAAACGACGGATACTCGGTTGATTTCTCATTGGCAAGGCAGGAGCTGAAGACCGCACGGGGACACCGCGGGTTTCGTATCGATACCGACTCGGTGTCTGACTTTGGTGTTGCCGCTTCTCGCCGGGATTTTACGGTTAATTCGATCGGAATCGAATGGGTGTTTGGTCGGATCGTGGATCCGTTTAATGGTCGGATGGATATTTCAAAACGTGTCCTTCGGCATGTCAGTGATCAATTTGATGACGATCCACTTCGTGTGCTAAGGGCCATACAATTTGCAGGGCGTTTCGGGTTTTCGATTCATCCTGATACCAGTGAGCGGTGCCGTCGCTTAGATATTACTGAATTATCACCTGCCCGGATACGGGCTGAATTAGAAAAGTTATTTCGGTTGTCGATTCGGCCCAGTGATGGCTTGCGGTTATTGCCTGACTTGGGTGTGATGCGGGCGTGGCCGGAATTAGGGGGGTGGGAACGGGGTTCTGGATGGGATGCCGGACTAAATTGGGTTGATGCTGCAGCCGCGATGGCGCCGCGTCCTCATTTTTGGACGTTGATATGTGTTTGGGTGTCGGCGTGGGCGATTGCTGGCGGTGCGTCGTCGGGGGTTATCGATAGGTGGTTAGCGCGTTGGTGCGACACCGTTAAAGTGCGGCAATCAATCGTGGCGATTGTATCGGTTTGTACCCAAGTGCTTCAATCGAATAACCCGCCTTCCGATGCCGAAATGCGCCACTTTTCTACCAGGGCACCACTTAAAGAGGTGCTGGTGGTCGTTGCGGCTGCCTTAGCCGAATACCCACAACGGGTGGGCCATTTAAGGGGCCAAGTGATGCGGTTGGGAATTATGGAAGGGCCGCCGCAACCGTTGGTAACGGGTAAATCCTTAATGGCATTGGGTATTCCCACTGGCCCACACTTAGGGGAAATGTTGCGCGATTTTTATTCCGCTCAATTAGACGGGCGCCTGACATCGGTTGATCAGGCGATCAAAATTGCCCGGGAAATTTGGCAGTCTTCGGATGATGCCTTGATGTGACGAATGCGTTTTTTTTTGATACCTTACTGACCAATCTTAACCCGGGTGGGTAGTGGCCCCATGGTGCCTGACAACCCCATCGTTAATTCTTAAACATCAGGAACCCCCAATGACTCAACACCAACCCCGTTTTATATTTGTGACAGGCGGCGTCGTATCGTCGCTTGGAAAAGGTATAGTTGCCGCGTCTCTTGGGGTATTGTTAAAAAGCCAAGGGTACCAAGTCGCGATTCAAAAATTTGATCCGTACCTCAATCTTGATCCTGGCACAATGAGCCCGTATCAGCACGGGGAAGTCTTTGTGACGGATGATGGCTGCGAAACTGACTTGGATTTGGGTCATTACGAGCGCTTTATTGATGAGAATTTGGCGCGGGTAAATAACGTCACGTCAGGAATGATTTATTGGGACGTTTTAAACAAAGAGCGGAATGGCGACTATCTCGGTAACACAGTTCAAATTATTCCCCATGTAACCAATGAAATAAAACGACGAATTACCCAAACGCTTGAATCCAAAAACGTTGATTTTGTCATTACTGAAATTGGGGGAACAGTCGGGGATATTGAGAGTCTCCCGTTTATTGAAGCGGTCCGACAGTTTGAATTTGAAAACAAAACACGGGCCATGCATATTCATGTGACGCTGGTACCGTTTTTAGAGCCCAGTGGTGAATTTAAAACGAAGCCCACTCAGCACAGTGTTCGAGACCTTCGACAAATCGGAATTCACGCAGATGTGATTGTGTGCCGGTCCCAGTATGCGTTAAATCGAGATATCAAAGAAAAAATTGCATTGTTTTGCGATGTTGCGCCAGAATCGGTGATCGCGTGTACTGATGCCGATAGCATATACGACGTTCCGCTGAACATGGCGGCAGAGAATTTAGATGAAGTGGTTTTAGAACGCCTGGGATTGCCCGTTCGTGAGAAACGATTGGCACAATGGGAAGACTTTGTATCCGTGATTCATCGCAAAGATTTGCCGACCGTTAAGATTGCATTGGTGGGTAAATATACAGCACTATCGGACGCCTATTTAAGTGTTACTGAGTCGTTAAAGCATGCGGCTGCCGCCAATCAAGTGCAGCTTCAGGTGGTTTGGGTTGACGCTGAGGCCTTGGAAAACGAAGACCCAAAATACGTCCTTGCAGATGTCGACGGTATTTTGGTTCCTGGGGGGTTTGGGGATCGTGGAATTGAGGGTAAAATTCGGGCCGCGCGGTACGCTAGAGAAAAACAAATTCCGTATTTGGGCCTTTGTCTGGGAATGCATATCGCGGTGATTGAGTACGGGCGTCATGTGGTCGGTTTGTCTGATGCTCACAGTACCGAGTTTAGCGATACCACTCAAAATCCGGTCATTGATTTTTTGCCAGATCAACGTGCGGTTCGAAAAAAGGGCGGGACAATGAGACTGGGTGCCTACAACTGCGTCATCCGATCGGGGACCCGCTTGGCCTCCGCATACGGCACAGAAATGGTTTCAGAGCGACACCGACACCGCTACGAGTTTAATAACGCCTATCGCGCGGCATACGAGGCGAGTGGTATGGTCTTTTCGGGTACATCGCCGGGCGATACATTAGTTGAAGTTGTTGAAATTCCAGCGCATCCTTGGTTTGTGGCTTGTCAATTTCATCCTGAGTTTAAATCTCGTCCGTACCGTCCACATCCATTGTTTAAAGCGTTTGTGGCCCACGCGGCAGTGCGTCTCCAAGCCGTTTGACATCCCGGTTTGACTGGGCGATAGTGGTAATCAAATATAAAACATCGAGGCAAATATGACCTTACTAGTTCAAAAATATGGCGGGACGTCGGTTGGCTCTCCAGAGCGTATTCGAGCAGTTGCCGATCGGGTTATTCAGTCCAAAATGAAACACCAAGATATTGTGGTTGTCGTATCCGCAATGGGCGACACTACGGATGATTTAATTCAGCTGGCGAAGGCGGTTTCGGATCACCCTAGTCCACGGGAATACGATGCGTTAATCTCAACCGGCGAAAACATCTCGGCTGCATTGCTTGCCATGGCCATTGAAGCGCAGGGCGTACCGGCTATTTCATTGACTGGTCCGCAAGCTGGGATTATTACTGAAAACTTGTATTCGAAAGCCAAGATTACAAAGGTGGATCCGTCTCGAATTATGCAGGAGCTAGACGCAGGAAAAGTGGTAGTGGTGACTGGATTTCAGGGTATCAACGATCTAAATGATGTCACCACAATTGGGCGGGGCGGATCGGACACATCGGCTGTTGTATTGGCTGCGACGTTGGGCGCCCCCGTATGTGAGATTTACACCGATGTTGATGGTGTCTACACCACTGATCCCCGAATCGTACCAGACGCAGCGAAGTTGTCCGAAATTTCGTATGACGAAATGTTAGAATTGGCGTCGCTGGGTGCAAAGGTGCTGCATCCTCGTTCGGTTGAATGCGCAAAGGAAAATCGTGTCCAAATTCATGTTCGGTCGTCATTTACCCCTGAGGAAGGGACCCTTGTTAAGGAGGATGGTCAAATGGAAGTTAATCGCCCAGTTACTGGTGCCACGTTGAATGAAGAAGAAGCGTTAATTACGATTCGTCGATTGTCGGATAAGCCAGGTGTAGCGGGACATGTTTTTACCCGTTTAGCAGAGGCCGCCGTTAATGTGGATATGATTATCCAAAGCTCAGAAGATGACCAAGTCAATGACATCACGTTTACGGTGCACCAGGATGATCTTAAAACGGCGACGTTGATTGCTGGCGATATTGCCAAAGAATTGGGTGCCGAGGGTGTTAAATATGATGATGCCATTGCAAAGGTTTCAATTGTTGGGGTGGGCATGATCTCTAAGCCTGGGATTGCAGCAAAAATGTTTCGCGTGCTTGCAGAAAACAGTATCAATATCAAATTGATTTCAACTTCAGAGATCAAAATTTCTTGTGCAATCGAGCGAAAAGAGGCCCGTAAAGCATTGCGGCTACTTCATGCCGCCTTTGAGCTCGATAAGCTATAACCAATGTCCCTTCAACTGGCAGTTATTTGGGCGATTTCGTTTATTGTGGCTGCCATTCCGCTTCACCGCCTGATTCCATTGGGCTCGCGTTGGATTCAAGATCAAGCTGCAACCTTAGATCGGCCCAGGTTTAAAGCCCATCATGTAATGGCTGTCCGATCGGTGGGTGGGGTCGTTGTCTTAACGGTACTAAAAGGCGCGATGGCGGGGTGGTTGCTTAATGCGTACTGTCGGGCAGATTGGACAGCCTTGGTGATGGTGGCTGTTGTGGTCATCGCCCATTCATGGTCAATTTTTTCGGATGCGGAGTCCCCGTCGACGTTTTGGATCTGGATTGGCTTATGGGCCGTGCTGTCTCCTGGATTGATTTTGGTTTTTGTTGCGGTCACTGCGCTGGCTGCGGTGGTACTTAATGTTGGTGTTTTAGCGGTTTGCGTGGGGGTTGCGGTCTCGGTGTACGGAGCGGTATCGATGGCAATTTTGCCCCCATCGGCGCCGGTGGTTTTAGCGGGGATTGTGGCGGTATTGGGCGGTCAAGATCTGTTGCGCTTTGGGTCGGATTTTGGCGATAGTCCCACATTTTTTGGGGCATTTCGCCGGCGACCGTAACCCCGCCCTCAATTATTTTAGATCAGTTTCCAGCGGTAATGATCCCCGGCGTCTTCTATGGTGATACCCGCTTGCAATAGTTGATCGCGCAGTGCATCAGCGGTTTTAAAGTCGCGACTTTTTTTTGCTGCCCATCGCTGCTCCATCAACGCCAATAATTCAGAAGATATCAACTCGGGTTCTTGGGGACGTTCAAGTCCCAGCACCTCCAGCAACGTATCCAATGGTTGGCTGTTACATCCAGTCGCATTGATTAACCGACTTAGATCAAACAACACGCCGATGCCTTCGGCAAAATTAAAATCGTGACACAGGGCGTCCCAGAATCGATTCACGTGAGTGCCGATCGCCGATTCCACATCAACATTAGCGGCAGGAGAATTGGCGTGAAGTCGGACGGTATTAAATAGTTTTTCTAATGCAACCTGGGCTTCCTGAATGCCTTCAAACGAGAATTGTAACGGGGAACGGTAGTGGGATTTTAATAAAAAGAACCGTAACGCTGCCCCGTTGGTTTGTGCCAGGATGTCCCGGAGTGTAAAAAAATTGCCAGTGGATTTGGACATTTTTTCATCTTTGATCGTAACAAACCCGTTGTGAATCCAATACTGTGCAAATGGGGCGTTGGATACGCTTTCCGATTGGCAAATTTCGTTTTCATGATGGGGAAATACTAAGTCTTCTCCTCCCGCATGGATGTCGATTGTTTGGCCAAGCGTATCAAACACCATTGCCGAGCATTCAATATGCCATCCCGGGCGACCTGGGCCCCAAGGACTATCCCAAAATGGCTCGCCTGGCTTGGATGATTTCCAAAGTACAAAATCGTGGGGATGGCGTTTGCCGTTGGTTAATTCAATGCGTACGCCCTGTTCGAGATCGTGACGGTTTTTTTTGGAAAGTTTTCCATACTCCGCGAACGTATCAACGGCGTACCATACATCCCCACTGGGAGACGGATATGCGTGGTCGGTATCCACCAATTGTTGAATCATCTGAATCATTTGGTCAACATAGTCGGTGGCTTTAGGGTATACCGAGGCCTGCATAATGTTAAGCTTGGCCATGTCGTCAAAGTATGCCTGAATAAATTCGGTTGTTAATTCAGTAGTCGATATTCCGCGGGCCGTTGCGCGTTGGATAATCTTATCGTCGATGTCGGTAAAGTTTTGGACGTATTTTACCTGGAACCCTAACGCGGCCAAAACCCGGCGAATGGCATCGGTTGTTACGTACACTCGGGCGTGGCCTACATGGCATAAATCATAAACCGTCACGCCACAGGCATAAAACAACACCTGATCGGGGTTGATGGGTTCAAATTTTTTTAGAGTTGCAGTTAACGTGTCATAAATCCATAAGTCTTTTTTCATGATAACTCCGCTGGAGGAAAGTCGCCGGACTCAACCTCATGTTTAAACAATTCAAGTGCATCACGCATGAATGCGCGACTATTGGTGTAGGCTTTTGCAAATTTGGGCGGTTTTTCGGACAGCCCGATCAAATCATGAAATACCAAAACCTGGCCATCACAGTGCGGTCCGGCACCAATTCCGATGGTTGGAATACGTAACGCCGTTTGTAAACGTTTGGCCAGGTGATGGGGCACCATTTCAAGTACCAACGAAAACGCGCCGGCTGCTTGGATCGCCGCTGCCAGGTCTGCGATTAGATTGGCTGCAGAGTCTGATTTTCCTTGAATTTTATACCCCCCCAATTGGTGAAGGGTTTGAGGCGTAAACCCGATATGGGCCATCACGGGAATTCCGGCATCGACAACGGCTTTAAGGTGACTAACCTGGGCTGGTAATATTTCCATTTTGACAGCCTGGGCACCCCCAGATTGGATCAATCGGGTCGCATTTTTAATTGCTTGGTCTGAACTACGGTGATAACTCATGTAAGGCAAGTCGGCAACAACCAAGGTGGCGTCACATCCGCGACTGACCGCCTGAGTATGGTAGATCATTTGTTCCATCGTTACCGGGATCGTGCTGGAATATCCGGCTACCACGTTGCCACACGAATCGCCAACAAGTGCGACATGGATGCCTGCGGTTTCGATTAACCTAGCCGTTGGGGTATCGTACGCGGTTACCATTGATATCCGCTGACCATTTTGCTTGGCCTCGATTAAATCACTGGGGTAGCGTTGCCTGGGGCTCACGTCCGGGGTCCTTTTATTTTAGATAGAAAATCCCAAAGCCGACTGGGTCTTGGGGTATCTTCTTTATAAAGATTAAATAGCCGGGTTTCAAGGGCTTCTTTGGTTAGGTAGCGGGTAAGATACCCATTTTCCGCCAGGGAAATAATCCCGGTTTCTTCCGACACGATGATGATCAACCCATCTGAAACCTCGGACAAACCGAGTGCTGCCCTGTGCCGTGTTCCTAATCGCCGATCTTGAATTGTGGCGTCACTAAGTGGCAGTAAACAGCCAGCGGCTGTAATTTCGTTTTCTCTTAAAATAACTGCGCCGTCATGGGTAGGGGATTTTGACCAAAATAACGATGCCAATAATTCCGCGGTAATCGTGGCCCCAATGGGAATGCCAGAGCGGATGTACTCGTTTAAATTGGTACCTGTTTCGATCACGATCAGTGCCCCAACCCGTTCTTTTGCTAACAGTTGTACCGCCCGCAGTACCTGTTTAATTGTGGCGATCCCTTGCCCGTTGGATTCCGTAATAAACGGCGAAAATAATTTTCCAGACCCGATTCGTTCAAGAAACCGTCGGAGTTCGGGTTGAAACAGCACAATAATTAGTACCACCAATATGGTTGCAAATTTTTCTAAAAGCCAATTGAGTGTTGTAAGATCCATAATATGGCTTCCGACATAAACAACCAAGATTACCAGCAATCCCCTAACCAAGCTTTCTGCATGGGTGTCGGTTATCCAAATTAAAAGGCGGTAAATGATGGCATATACAATTGCAATATCGATTGAAATTGCGATCCAATGGAATGCGGCTATTCCGGGGAATAAATGTTGGATAACCACCATTAAAAGACGTCGTTTCGAATTAAATCGTCTAGGGTTTCCCGACGTACCCAAAGTGACGCTTTGCCCGCTGAAACACTCACCATTGCAGGACGGGGGGCTCGATTGTAATTTGAAGCCATCGCATAGTTGTACGCGCCGGTGTCAAACACAATGACAATGTCACCGACTTCCAGTTCTGGCAATTGAACGTTGTGGGTTAAAACGTCCCCCGATTCACAGAACTTACCTGCAATCGCGTAAGACTTTACAGCGGGATGATTTGCTTTGGTGGCCACATCATATGTGTACTCAGCCTGATATAGCATCGGGCGAATGTTGTCGGCCATTCCCCCGTCGATAAATGCATAGGTTTTTATTCCGGGTATGTCCTTAATTGCGCCTACGGTATATAGGGTAACGCCAGCTGTTCCGACAATTGATCGTCCCGGTTCTAAAATAAGTTTGGGATGTTTCAGCCCCCGCTGATCCAATTCTGAAATTAACGTGGCGCACAGCGTTGCCACCACGTCGGCGATCGCGGGAGGGTCGTCCGAATGGGTGTATTGAATCCCAATTCCGCCACCTAGGTTAAGTTCCTCGACAGGGCGCCCCAGTAACTGGGTCAGGGTTTCAGTATGGGCCGCCATAATTTTTGCAACATCGACGTAGGGCTCAATATCAAAAATCTGTGATCCAATATGACTATGCAGCCCCAAAATATGAATTTTATTATTGGATTTTACTTTTTCAATCAATCGGGACAGATCGGCTTTGTCGATCCCAAATTTTGAATCAATCTGACCCGTTTTGATATAGTCGTGGGTGTGGGCTTCAATTTCAGGCTTTAGTCTCAGTAGCACGCGGGCCCGCAGCTGAAGGGTCCCTGTCACATGGATTAAGTTGTCGAGCTCCTGTTCGTTATCAACGACGATTCTGACACCGTGCTTGACCGCCATTTCCAGTTCAAATAGAGATTTATTGTTGCCATGGAATAACATATTTGGGACGGGAATGTTACTTTTTAATGCGGTGTGCAATTCGCCGGCGGACACGACGTCCACTCCCAGCCCTTCTTCACCTAACAAGTTAAATAAGGGTACCGTCGAACAGGCTTTACTTGCAAACACGACCAGATGATTGGGATATGAGGCCTTTAGCGCATGGGTGTAGGCCTGGCAGTTTGATCGAATGGTAGCTTCATCCATAACGTAAAGTGGCGAGCCAAATTCGGCTACCAGGTCTCGGGTGGAGACGTCAGCGATTGTATAGGTGCCGGTAGGGTCGGTTGCGAGTGTTGTGGGTTGAATGGCCATTGTTTATTCCTCGTCATCTGGCAACACGGTGCCATGATCTGTAATTAAAATCCCGTTTAGGTGATCGATTTCGTGCTGTAAAATTCGGGCAAAAAAGCCCCGCTCTTTTAGGCGAATGGGTTTGCCATTTGCAGTAAATCCCGTTACTTCGATCATTGCCGCACGGTCGACTCTGCACCGGGTTCTCGGAATGCTTAGGCATCCTTCCTCGCCATTTTCCTTGCCTTTTGCTGCTGTAATTTTTGGGTTGATTAACGCAAATTCACGTTTTTTATACGAGATTACGATGAGTTGCTGAAGGATCCCAACTTGAGGAGCCGCCAGGCCCACGCCTTTATTATGATGCATGGTGTCGATCATATCCTCGATTAGGCGTTTTAATGCGTCATCAAACACATCGATTGGATCAGATTTGATACGTAAAATGGGATCGGGAACTTTAATAATCGGTAAAATACTCATGATCCCATTATATGAAAACTTGCCATAATCCGATAGACCCATACCCCAACTATTTCGTGAAACGATTTAAAGTGGGCCAGTCATCAATCTGGATGCAAACCGATTTTGATTTTGCTTATAACCTGGGTATGATATCCCGGTGTACATCGTGCTGCCATTTTTGCCCAAGGATATCCCCAAATGCCAAATAAAAAACCAACCAACTTTGAAATTCATCGCCAGGGAATGACGCTCATATCCAACGTTGTGGGTACCATTGTGATGTTTACGCTGTTGGGGTACGGGGTCAAGGCGATGTGGCCGTTATGTAAAATGGCGGTGCCGATAGCAGTCATATTGGGCGCTTTTTTTGGATTCGCAATTATGATCAAAGACGTGTTGTTGTCCGATCGTAATCAAGAGTGAAAATGGATTGGCGCGACCTGGTGTCGCGGCATACGCTGTCGATTACCCCATCATGTGGGTTGCGCTGTTTGGGATGCTCGTTGTGGACCACCCACCCGATTGATTTTGATGAACCCGAAACCGTTTCCGTTGCCAAGTGGGCGACCATTGATAATGTTGGGCTTTCGAATATCGTGCCACGCACCCATCGCATTAACTTGGTTGGGGGTGATCCCATGCTCGTTCCCGATTTGCCTCGCGTGTTGCGCATATTGGCAAGAAACCAGGTGTCGGTTCGAATTTGGACCCCTCTGGTCAGGGAGGTGCCGGATGAAATCGCGGCGCTTCTAAGGCGTTCAGGTGGGGGGGTGGCGGTCGTAATGCCCGCGCCTGACTCGGATGCGTATCGTTTGCAGGCGGGGTGGGATGGCGCAAATCGCGTAGTCGAAAATCTTACGCAACTGGTTGATGTTGGGGTGCCGTGCGTATTGGTCGCCCATGTTACCCCGACGTTGGTAGAGTGGCTTCCATACTGGCATGACCATGCCCGATTGAGGGGTATCCCATTGTGGGTGACTTATTACGCATTTGAATCCTTTTCTAAAACTGAACGAGATTATATTCACCGCTATAACTGGGTAAAGGATTGTGTCACGATTCCGTTACACAAACGCCATCGGCATACCTGTATGGCGGTGCCCCATCGGGCGCTTGGTCAAGATTGGGGCGTGGGGCGTATTTGGTTCAAACAACAGATAGACGCGGTGCGCCATCTATTACAGGTGTGACCAAAATGCCGGCTAAATGACGAGTAACTCAAAATTGGCAACACGATTAAACTGGATTGCCAAATAGTTAAGCAGGGCCAGCCGGTTTTCACGGATCGATGGGTCTTGATCCATTATTAATACGGCGTCAAAATAGCGGGGCATTGGCTGTGCGATGGCTTGTAAATATTGGATGGATATTGTGCTCTGGGGTTGTGCTATGGACAACCGAAGTGGGTTTAAAATATCTAATTCTTGCGTTGTAAATAGGGTCCAATCAATCCTTGCGTGATTCGCTTTTTCGGCAAGTCTTGAAACCCTAACCGCTGTTTCCACCAATTGTTTATACTCGGTTGCTGATGATAATTTAAGATCGTTGAGTGCCCGACCGAATTTAAATATATCGTGGAAGTACGCAGATTCCGACAATACTCCGGCAACAATATCGTAGGGTAGGGCAAAGTCGGTTTCAAGGACATATCGTAATCGATCGAGTAAAAACTGACGGCATTTTGGATCGGTCGTTAAACCGCCTACTGTAAAGTGTGGAATCAAAGATGGGGTAAGTTGAGCCCGTTTTAAAAGGGCTTGTATTGCAGCAAGGGCCGCTCGTCTAATTCCCCAGGGGTCTTGGGAGCCGGTTGGAATAAGCCCGTTTTTGAAACAACTTACCACCGTGTCTAATCGATCTGAAACCCCGATACAAAACGCAACCGTATCGTCAACGGCGGTTGGGATAATGGGGTCATATAGTGAATGAATGGCGTTACATACTGGGTCTGGGTATCCCCATCCTTTGGCATATATGGCACCCATTTTTCCCTGTAGTTTAGGTAACTCAAGGACCATCTGAGACACTAAATCGGTCTTGCAGATTAGGGCCGCGTCTCGGATTAAGCGGTGCGTTTCTAAATCATCCGTCAACGCTGTCCCCAATTCATTTGCGAGAACCTGAATGCGGATCACTTTGTCGTATATTGAACCCAGTCCCTTTTGATAAACCACTTTTTTGAGCTTTGCATTGGCGTCATCGGGGGTAAGTTTTTGGTCTTCGGTCCAAAAGAACGTGACGTCGTCCAACCTGGCCCGTAATACGGATGCGTTGCCAGAACGAATTTGCGCGAGGTTGTTGGTGTGGGCCGAGTCTGCGACCAAAATGTAGGACTGGGTCAATTGGCCATTTCGAATTGCGGGGAAGTATTTTTGATTTTTTCTAATACATTCGATGATCGGTGCGGACGGAAGGGACATGTAAGTCGCGTCAATTGTGCCAATTATGGGGGTTGGCCACTCGGTTAAAAATACGACTTCTTTTACTAATTCAGCATCCCATTCATCGGTATGTGCTTTTAAAAATTGGATGATAATTGCTTCTCGTGCCTCAGGGGCAACTTCAACCGATAACGACCTAAGGGTAGATTGATATTGGATGGCAGATTCGATTGGATAACGAATCCCACTTGCAATCCAATCCGGCTCTGTTGAGTGAGTTAAAAAACGGTGCCCACGAGTCCATGTATCGGAGGTTTGCCCAAACAGGGTAATTGGAATGTGGGAGGTATCAAATAAACTGACGATCCAATGAATTGGTCGGATAAATGGCCCTTGATTGGTGCCCCATTTCATTGCGATTGGTAGCGGAATCCCGTCAATCACGGCGCGAACGATTTCGGGTAATCGGTCGGCAGTCGGGGCTGAGGGTATGTCGATGTACCCAACGATGTAAGGTTTGTCGTTTTCGATTTCGATGGTGTAGGTCGATAACCCATTCTTTTTTAAAAACCCCTGTCCCGCCGGGGTTAACTCGCCAGAATCCGTTATTGCGATTGTTTGCAGGGGCCCACGAAACCGGTTTCGAGTGGGTAAGGTGGTGCGCGATATATTGTTGGTAAGGATGGCAATGCGGCGGTAAGTGGCTAAAACGGTTACGGTTTCAAACGGCACGTTATGGGTGCTTAATGCGGATTCCCATTTGGATTGTATGGCCTGAATGAAGTCTGGAATAAACCGCGCTGGTATTTCTTCCAATCCAAGTTCCAATAGATAGGTGCTCATTTTGTTTTTCCTACTTCAATATATGTTTCGGCACATTGTTTGGCCAATTTCCGAATTTTTAAAATATAGGTGGTCCGCTCCGTAACCGATATGGCACCTCTTGCGTCCAAAAGATTAAATGTATGGGAGCATTTTAAACAATAATCGTAGGCAGGGGATATGCGTTTTTTAGCAATTAAATCCAGGCACTCTGACTCATAAAGCTCAAATAATTGAAACAATCGATCAATGGACGCATCGTTAAAATTATGATGGCAATGCTCAATTTCAGATTGTCGGTAAATATCGCCGTACGTGACAACGCCAGATCGTCCGTCTTGCCAAATCAGGTCATATACAGTCGGTTTATTTTGGATAAACATTGCCAGGCGTTCGAGTCCGTAGGTGATTTCAACCGAAATGGGATTTAGGTCAATGCCGCCGCATTGTTGAAAATATGTAAATTGGGTAATTTCCATCCCGTTAAGCCACACTTCCCATCCAACGCCCCATGCGCCCAAGGTTGGTGATTCCCAATTGTCCTCAACAAACCGGATATCGTGGTCTTGGCTGGATATCCCAAGCATACCCAGACTTTGAATGTATAAATCTTGAACGTTTAAGGGCGATGGCTTCAAAATAACTTGAAACTGAAAATAATGTTGAAGTCGGTTTGGATTTTCGGCATAGCGCCCGTCGGTTGGGCGTCGTGAGGGTTCAACGTAAGCAACGTTCCAAGGTTTGTCGTCAAGTACCCGTAGAAAGGTATGGGGACTCATCGTGCCGGCGCCTTTTTCGGTGTCATATGGATGTAAGACGACGCATCCGTTATCCGACCAAAATGATTGTAAGGTTTGAATGATTGCTTGAATTGAGTATGTCATACCGCAGAGTATAGCCGGATAAATTGGGTATCGTCCAACCAGGGCGCACCATCCATTCAAGTAAAAGCGATAAAAAAAACCACTTTCGGAAGGGGGGAGGGCAGAAAAACAGCGGGCCATGTGGCGCTTGGAAAACAGCCCTAAGGGGTTAGGGTGTGATGTGAAAGATGCGGTTGAGGAAGTGTTTGGTTAGATGGCCTTCCGAAAACGGTTTCTTATATTTAATTATCGAGAAATGTGTAAGAAAAATTTCAAGTATTTTTATGGATTGGTCTTGATTTGTACACAGGATGCAGTAGATAAATTAATATAAAAATTCCAAAAACTTCTATAACGTGAAGTTTGAACCAAAAACTTGCGCCAAACAGGGCTGTTATCGACAATAAAAAAGCGACCAGGGCAGGAATTTTTAGTGCGCGAAGCATCGGGTTTTTTAGCGCTTCGGTCATGTGGGGGTATTGTAATTTGGATATCATTAACCCACTGACGGCGATACTTGCAGGGATAAGCAATGTCGGGGAATGTAAATAGCCAGATGCTGTTGCCACGATCACCACGGCAGCACCGGTTGGCGATGGTAAGCCATCAAAATAATGGCTATGCCCCGTTTTGTTAAATCGCCGAAGTCTGAAGTGGACTGCGGCATAGTGGCATAATCCCAGTATCGCACCGACGATTGGCATATGGTTTAGCGTCATAAATAGGATGACACCTGGCGCAATGCCAAAGCTGACCCAGTCTGCTTTGGAGTCGAGATTTGCACCAAATTTTGAATTGACATCGAGTTTGCGGGCCAAGCGCCCGTCGAACGCGTCGAAATAGATTCCTAACAACACCAACGCTGACGCGATCCCGATGCGTTGGGTTGACGCAAAATAAATCGAGGCAATCCCGCATCCCAAGTTGACCAGTGTAATGCTATTCGGAATGACAACCAAAAGATTTCGCTTGGCTACGTTTGTATTTCCGTTCGCTTTTTCAAGGGTGCGTTGCCAAAAAAAACGCCATAAATAATCAATAAATGATGCGAGGGTCACCATGACCGTTGCCCAAATGAGGGTTTGAATGACCCAGTTTGGCCAACTGAAAATCCATACCCTTAACCATTCAATGGGCAATAGGATTGCTGGAATTGGGTGGATTGTTTCCACTGCAATACGGCCAAATAAAATGCCGCATACAGGTAATGTAATCGCTGTTTTTAGTTTGCCTGAAAAATTAGCAGAAACACTGTGTCCGCTTTTGGCGATTAAAACCCGAAGTGCCATCACAGCAAATTCCCTAGCAACAATAATAAATACGGGAAAAAAGTGAATAACCTGCATTTGTAAAAGGGGCAAAAACACAAGTACCAAAATTTTGTCAGCAAGGGGGTCCAGTACTTTGCCCAGGTCGCTTACAAGTCCAAATCGACGTGCCATCCACCCGTCTAAATAATCGGATGCCCCCGCAACGGTGTAAAGAAGGGCTGCCCAAATTATTGAGATGTTAGAGCTGAAGGGGACCATCCAAAAAATCGCAATAATCATCACAATCCGCGATAAGGTGATGAGGTTGGGAGCTTGGCGCATGTTGAGCATAACTTTTATTATAAAAGGATAAGTTCGTGCTGTATACGCATGGATTTAAAATGCCAAAATATTATTGGTCTAAAATGAAAAAGCGATCTTGGCTGAAGGCCTTAGTTGCCCCGGTTATGAGTTCAGACTCGAGGCGATCGATTTGATCTTGGCGAAACCGAAGGCCCAAGGAAAGGTGTTTTGGATCTGCGACATGCGAGAACGAATCATAGTTGGATTGGGTGTGGATAATGCCCTGAATTAAAAATCGATTTTTCCATCGTCTGACTGCAAGTGCTGTTACTTTTTGGCTTTCGTATTGCAGCTCATAGGGATTGTGGTAAGTATTGCAATACGCGGTATCTTGATCTGAATGGGTTGAGTCGGATGTGCAATATGACGTGACCGGTATGTCCATTTTTTGGAGTCCATTTGCAATCCAACGGGTTACCGTTTTGAGCTTGTCTTTAATTGGCTTTGGAAAATTTGGGTCATCCAGGTCAGCGGCAATGCCAATAACCAACGCATTTGGCGTATGAAACAGTACGCCCCCACCAGACGGTCGGGCGCTATGATCGATTCCCCAAGTGTCGGCTCTGTTTGCCCGACCATCCGGATATGTAATTCCGGGTGTTTGCCAACGGTATAGCCTGATCCAAAGACCGGAGTAGGTCTGGGCCATTTTTAAATCAAATGCCATATTGTCTTGCGCTGTTTTAAATGAGGTCTGAATGAAATGAATGGCCATCGTGCGATTATTGGGTGATTTGGATTGCATCGGACGGTATGGTTCCGTCAATCAGCGGTTGACGATCAGTCGACGTTCGAAACGATATCAATTCAGCTGACACCCGGCGACCGATCCGATGTCCGTTGTGATCTAAAACCGGGCGCAACCGTTGGCTGATTATGCCTTGCAATGACTGGGCGATCCAAAATGGGTCAAGCTTAAATTGGGATAGGCGTGATAGCGTGCGCGAGATGTCGATCGTGTGAAGGGAAGCGATGACAAGGTGCCCGGTATATGCGGCTTCTAACGCGGTGCTGGCCGTTTCCGAGTCTCGAATTTCACCAATCACAATAACGTCTGGATCTTGACGTAGAATTGCCCTTAGCCCAATGGTAAATGAATAGCCTGCCGCATAATTAATTTGGCTTTGTCGTGCGCCAGGTATTCGATACTCGATCGGGTTTTCAAGCGTGATGACGCATCGGGATTGGTCCCTTAGTATCTCTTGAAGAAGCCCAAATATTGTGGTCGATTTTCCCGATCCGGTTGACCCGGTCACCAAAATGAGTCCGCTTTCAAGTTTGGCCCATTCTAACAGTTCATCTTGGATCGGCTGGGTGTATCCCAAGTCTGATAGTCGTCGCGTTGCAGGGGATGGCGGTAAAATTCGGATCGCAATATCTTCGCCGTCGGGCGTGGGCAACGTGCTGACCCGAAGTCGGGTGCCATCGGATCGTTCGATTAGCCCATCTTGGGGCGTATGTTTGGAGATATCCATTCCGGCTTGAATTTTGATTGAAGAAATCAAGCTGGTTGCATCCATTTTTCGGATTTGAGAGGGTTCGGATAGGGCCCCATGCACCCTAAACCGAATGGCACCACCGTTTTTCTGGTTAAAAAGGTGAATGTCCGTGGCGCCAACTTCCACCGCCTGATCGGCGATGGTGTTTAGTGTGACCATTTATTCGGAAAAAAGAACCTTTTTAATGACTTCAATCTCCTCAAGGGCTTTGCCGGTTCCTAGTGCAACGCACTCTAGTGGGTCCTTCGCAATATGAACCTGAATCGCGGTTTCCGCTTGAATATGACGATCTAACCCGCGAAGAAGTGCCCCCCCACCGGCCAACATGATACCCATGTCCATGATATCCGACGAAAGCTCAGGGGGTGTTTTTTCAAGCGTTGTTTTAATTCCTTCGACGATAATTCGAATCGGATCCCGTAATGCTTCGCGAACTTCTTCGCTGGTTATGGTTAGTGTTTTAGGTAAGCCCGATACCAAATCTCTGCCCCTAATTTCCATTGTTTTTTCTTCGTCAAGTGTTGCGGCAGATCCGAGATTGATTTTGATTTCTTCCGCGGTTCGCTCGCCTATTAGCAGGCGGTAATTTTCGCGACAATGCGAGATGATCGCTTCGTCCATTTCGTCTCCCGCAACACGGATCGATTTAGATACCACAATGCCGCCTAACGATATGACTGCAACTTCTGTGGTGCCGCCGCCAATGTCGACGATCATCGATCCCGTCGGTTCAGAAACGGGTAAATCGGCTCCGATTGCGGCTGCCATCGGCTCCTCGATCAAATATGCTTCACGCGCCCCCGCATTGTATGTTGCGTCTAAGACGGCCCGTTTTTCTACGCCGGTAATGCCTGACGGGACGCCAACAATAATTCTGGGCTTGTTGAATCGACGATTGGGAAGCGCTTTTTTTATAAAATATTTAAGCATGGTTTCGGTTACGTCAAAATCCGCAATGACGCCGTCCCGAAGGGGCCGCACAGCCACAACATTGCCAGGGGTACGGCCGATCATTTTTTTTGCTTCGTCGCCAACCGCAAGTACTGTATTTTTTTGGGTGTCGATCGCAACAACCGACGGTTCCTGGATCATTACCCCAACGCCTTGGGCAAAGACAAGTGTGTTTGCTGTTCCTAAGTCAATACCAAGGTCTGAGTTAAAATTTGACAAAAATCTTGAAAGAAAGCCCATTCATTTCACCTAATGTTTAAAAATATAATGTATCGATTTCCGCGTGCCCACACGAATATTGGATTTGATACAAATCGTTTGTGTCAATAGTTTAGCATTAAACCGATAAGCCCAGCTAGCAACCGAAATTTCGCCATTTTGTTGGAATCAGGCGTGCGATTCGGTCGTGTCCGGAGTAGTCTTTCATGATTTGAACATCGTATCCTGCTTCGATGCCCAATGTCTGAATATCCGAGGCTTGATCAAACCCGATTTCTAAAACCATTGGTGAGCTTGAATACCGTTGTATCAGATTGCGATAAAACCAAAGCCCGTCTGCCCCACCGTCTAGCGCCGAAATTGGGTCGGAATCTAGTATCGACGGATCGAGGGTTGGAATGACGTCGTGACGGATGTATGGCGGATTGGCAATAATTAAGTGATGCCTAGAAAGGTGGTGTGGATCGACGGCCGTAAAAAAGTCGTTTAGTTCAACGGTAAGATGGGTTGCCCCAAGTGCGAGTTGGTTGCGCCGTGTGAGTGCCACTGCTTTTGGATTGATGTCCCATGCCTTTATCGTGGTATTTGGGCGTGCCAAAGAGAGACTGATGCAGATAATTCCTGAGCCGCAGCCCAGTTCGTATAGGCTGGATAGTTCGTACTGATCGATTGTGTCGAGGGCGATTTCAACAACAAGTTCAGTTTCAGGACGGGGCAAAAGCACGCCCGGTTCAACTGAAAACGGGTGCCCAAAAAAATCGATTTTTCCGGTGATTAATCCAAGGGGCGTACCGGCTGCAAGTCTGCTTGCGCTTGTTTCAATCGCATCATTCTGGGCAGCAGTGATCGGAATTGAACGATTGGTTAATTGCTGACGTCGGTCCATACCGGTCGCCCAATGTATAACAGCGTATAAATCAGAAGGCTGAATGGTCGGAAACGCGGCTCGAAGCGCGGCTGTAACCGACGCGAGCGTGGGCATGTTAGGCTTGTTTTAGCTTTTCAAGTTGATCAGCTGATATAAGGCCATCTAAGATCTCGTCCATTTTGCCGTCTAAAAATTCATCGAGATGATGAACCGATAAGTTGATTCGATGATCGGTGACTCTGTTTTGGGGGTAGTTGTATGTTCGAATTTTCTCAGATCGATCGCCACTTCCCACTTGATCTTTTCTGAGCGTTGCCTCGATGTTTCGTTGGGTTTCAATTTGCTGCTCATATAATTTTGTTCGAAGCATCCTAAGTGCTTTGTCTTTGTTTTGAAACTGAGAACGTTCGTCCTGACAAACCACAACAATGCCCGACGGGGCATGGGTGATGCGGATTGCGGAGCTGGTTTTATTTACGTGTTGACCACCGGCGCCACTGGCCCGGAATGTGTCAATCCTTAGGTCTTTCTGGTCAATTTTGATATCGACGTCTTCTGCCTCGGGTAAAATGGCAACGGTTGCTGCCGACGTGTGAACTCGGCCCGAGGTTTCAGTGTCTGGTACCCGTTGGACCCTGTGGGTACCACTTTCATATTTGAGGCGGCTAAATACGCCTTTTCCGGCAATGGTAAAGACAATTTCTTTAATCCCGCCAAGCCCCGTTGTGTTTTCCGATAAGATGTCTATTTTCCACTGCTTTCGATCGGCAAATCGACTGTACATTCGAAATAAATCCGCTGCAAATAGTGCTGCTTCGTCACCCCCGGTCCCTGATCGAATTTCAAGCATGGCGTTTTTGTTGTCATTTGGGTCGACGGGAATTAAATGAATTCGTAATTGGCTGTTTAGATTGTTGATTTCGGTTTCAAGCGAGTCGATTTCCGATTTCGCAACATCTTTTAAATCGGGGTCTTTTAGCAGCTCTTTGGCGTCATCTAATTCTTGACTGGCTTTTCGGTACCGTTGAAATGTGGCCACAGGACCGGCCAGTTCAGCGTGTTTTTTTAATAGTTCTTGGTAGAGTTCTAGGTTGGCAATCACTTCAGGATCTGCAATCCGTCTTTCGATGTCGTGATACCGTTCTTCAATTTCAATAAATCGGTCGATCATAAGCGTGAAAGCCAGTCGGTTGACTGGCTTTTTGAAATACCCTTTATTTTAAGTTGTACCGCTTTTTGAATTTTTCGATACGGCCTTCGGTGTCTAACACTCGGTTGTCACCGGTAAAAAATGGGTGGCAATTTGCGCAAATATCCACACGCACAACCTCTAAGGTTGATCCAGAGGCATACTCTGCGCCACACGCGCATGTAATTGTAAGGGGGGTGTAGGTGAAAGATTTTGGTGCGGATTTTTTTTGTTTTTCTTTTTTTGCTGGCTGGTTCATACTGATTCCTCGCTCGTTCTAAGTCAAGGTAGATATCATATCAACCTCGGTTGGTGTGTCAAGGGCCCTATAATTTTAATCCGCCTGAAATGGGCTGACGGTTTGGTTGTCGGGCAGCGGCTTGTTGTTGGATCATTGCCTCTAACTTTTTTCGCTCGGTTTCGATTGCGGTTGCCCGCGCTATTTCTCCGGATGTTTTAAGTTGGGTTTCAAGGCGTTGCATGATTTTTAAATGACCCTTACTGGATTCCAATGCCTTGTCGTACTCGATATTTGAAGATGCCCGGTTCCCAATTTCTCGTAGGTAGTCTGCGTACATTACCCGCGCCATTGGCACGTCTAGTTGCGGGGATAGGCTTCCCTTAAGAACCGATTTTTTTAATTCTGCGATATAGTCTGATTGGTTTCCAATTGTTTTGTATATTTTTGCCAGTAAATAGTGTGGGCGTGGGTCGTAGGTACTTCGGGAAATCTGAGCATTGTAGGCGCCAATCGCGCCTGGGAGATCACCGGTATTTTTTGCGTAGTAAGCCTTTACGTTTGGGTCATTAATTCGGAGTTTTTCAAGGCTAATGTACTGCCGTAAAAATACGGAAACAGCTTGGCGTTGTTTGCTTTCAAGTAATTTTGTTTTTTCGGTGGAATTGTTGATTCCGGCAAAGGTTGGGGTTCCTTTTTTATCTGTGATTTTAACAATGTGATAACCGAATGGCGTATGAAATGGTTTGGATATTTCGCCGATTGATAACGCAAATATTGCAGCGTTAAATTCGGGAACGGTCGTGTTTGCCCCGATCCATCCTAGGTCCCCGCCTTTTTCCTTGGAGTTTGGATCTTCGGAATACGCCTGTGCCAGCTGTGTAAACGAGGTTCCGCCCTGTACCTTTTTGTATATCGATTGAATTCGAGCCTCTGCTGCCGCTAATGCATCTTTGTCATAGGTATTGGCCCGAATAAATATGTGTTGGACGTTGACCGATGTGCCTTGGTTTTCAATATCCTGATCGGTTACCTTGGTGCTTCGTTGTAAAAAGTTCGCAATGAGTTGCATTTTGACGCTGTCCTCGATGCCGGCCTCAAAGTGATCCCAGTCAATTTGCGCTTCTTTAAGCTTGGTTTTCAACGCATCCACGTCTTTTAAATCGTATTGCACCAGTATTTGTTGGAGCGTGCTATCGATATCTTGGCTGTTAGGCTTGATTTCTGCTTTTTGTGCAAAATCTAATATAATCGCCTGTTGCAAGGCTTGTTCAAATGCGGCATATTGAATTGCTTCGACCTCTTCTGGATCTTGTTTTTGCGAGGCATTGATGCCGTAGCGGACCGCTAAAGAGTTGAGTGTCTCGGCATATTTTTCGTATGAAATAGCGATTGTCCCGATGGTTCCGACAGCGGTTTCGGTTGAAATCTGTGGCCCCAAATTTCCCGATTTGCCGGAGTAAAATACGCCTACAAATAAGGTAATGGCCATTGCGGCTGCCATAAATCCAGCAATGATGCCGGCATTTTTTCTTATTTTTACAATCATGTCATGTCCTTAATAGTTGTTTTTTACGGTTCTGGATACCGATAGATAAGCACCTAAAATTCCCAAGAATGTTCCGACGCAAAAAATCGCCAGATAAATAATGTTTAATACAAAGCGATCGTAAACCAGGGGCATAAATGGCAATGTTTCTTGAAATCTCATAATAAAAAGAGAGTATCCAAAGCTAAGTGTTGAGATTGAAACAACGCTGCCAGCGATGCCGATAATGAGGCCTTCAATAATGAAGGGCCACCGAATAAACGATATCGTTGCCCCAACCAGTTGCATGATCGAAATTTCATCTTGGCGCGCAATAACGGTTAACCGAATGGTATTGACGATGATCAAAAGTGTTGCAAATGTTAATAACCCAACTAAAACGATGCCAGCGATCCTGGTGTAATGAGAGAATGCCGCAATCCGATCCGCAACTTCACCCATATCGCCGACGGTTTCGACGGCTTCAAATCCTTTTATTTGCTCAGAGACAGGGTTGACTCTAGCGCTGTCGCCCATACTAACCCGCAAGGCGTTCGGAAGGGGGTTTTCGGAAACCAAGGTATTCAGTTCTATTTTGGGGTAGTTTTTTTTGAATCCCTCCCACGCGGTTGCTTTATCAATAAATGCCACCTTGGTTACACCTGGTATCGAATCAATTCGCCGCTGTAGCGCATCAATCGATTCTCGGTTGGCGGTGTCTTTCAGGTAAACGCGAATTTCAAGCTTTGATGAAAAATAATTGGTGAGGTTGGAAATGTTTGCAGAAATGAGTAAAAAAATCCCAAATACGATTAATGAAACCGAAATGGTTGCAACCGATATAAACATCATTAAACCGGAACGACGGATGCTGATAAATGCTTCTGAGGTAAAGAATATAAAATCTCGAATCATGCGTTGTATAGTCCTAACTGCTCGTCTCGAATGATACGGCCATTTTCGACTGCGACAACCCGTTTTCTGATGTCATCAACGATTGCTTTGTTGTGGGTTGCGACAATTACCGTGGTTTGACGGGCATTGATTTTGCTTAATAATTGCATGATTTCCCATGACGTGTCGGGATCAAGGCTACCAGTTGGTTCGTCGGCCAATAACACGGGTGGATTGTTGACGATTGCCCGGGCAATGCATATGCGTTGTTGTTCACCTCCGGATAACTCGGATGGATAATGACTCATTTTATTTTGTAATCCAACCAATTCAAGCACTTGGGTGACTTGCCGGCGAATTCGGGACCGACTGAAATGCATAACCCGTAATGCAAAGGCGACATTTTCATACACCGTTCGCTTGGGCAATAGTTTATAATCTTGGAAGATGACCCCGATGCTGCGACGCAAGAATGGGACTTGGGCAGGTGTCAGTCCTCCCAGCGCGATGTTGTCAATGTAAATTTCTCCAGAGGTTGGCGTTTCGGCTTTGTAAAGCATGTTTAACAGAGTGGATTTCCCCGCCCCTGATTGTCCGACCAGATACACAAATTCATTTTTACTGATGTGAAGGTCAATCCCGTCTAATGCGACGAAGCCATTGGGGTAGAGTTTTCGGACATTTTTTACTCGAATCATGGGTGAAGCCCCAATCGGTTTAAAATGGCGGGCACGGTAAATCCAAAATGTGCGGCAAGGTCTGTGGCCGATCCGCTTAATCCAAACGTGTCGACTGATATCGCGATCCCGTCGATTCCGATGTATTGGTGCCACCCAAATGATGATTGCGCTTCAATTGAAATGCGCTGACCGGTGTTGCCAAGAATTCGAGCTTTGTAGTCGACTGGTTGTTGATTGAATAGTTCAAATGATGGCATGGATACCACCCGGGTTGATTTTCCTAGGTTATGCAATGCAGATGCGGTGTCGACCGCAAGGGCCAGCTCGGATCCGGTTGCGATTAAGGTGTAATCAACGGAACCGGATGTCGTTTCGCTAATGATATACCCACCATGTTGTAACCGGTGAATGTCTGTTGGTAAACCGTCTTTAATTCCTTGGCGACTTAATATCAAGGCAACGGGCCCTTGGGATTGAAGTGCGTATATCCAGGCTGCTTTTATTTCAGTCGCATCCGCGGGACGAATCACGGTTAGATTGGGAATGGATCGTAGCGATGCGAGTTGTTCAATTGGTTGGTGGGTTGGTCCATCTTCGCCTAACAAAATGCTGTCGTGGGTAAACTGGTAGACCACGGGTAAATTCATTAGGGCGGCCAGTCGAACTGCATTTTTCATGTAATCCGAAAATGTCAAAAATGTTCCACAAAACGGTTTTAGGTGCCCACTCAATGCCAATCCAGACGCGATGGCGCCCATCGCAAACTCCCGAACGCCATATTTTATATTTTGTGCCCCATAATGATCACGAGATACGATACCCCCGGCCTTTATAAATGTGCTGTCGGAACAGGATAGATCGGCTGATCCCCCAATTAAATTCGCGTATTCCGAATGAATGGCTTGAATCACGGCCTGAGAGCTGGCTCTGGTTGCGATATTCGCTTTTATTTCAAGATTTCGGATGTGGTTTAAAACCGTTTCGCTAGGATACCGATTTGAAAGTGCCTTCCAAATCGCCGCGTTTTCGGGAAAGTCGGCAGTCCAATTTTTAAAGGATAATTCCCATTCAGATTGTTGGGATTGTTGTAACAAAAGACGGTTTTTAAAAAACAATTGAACCGATTCAGAAACATAAAAGAGAGGGGATGTTGGAATCCCCAACGCCATTTTAGTATTGGCGGATTCGACTGGGCCAAACGGCTTGCCGTGAGCCTCACTTGTGCCAGCATAGGTTGGGGACCCAAACCCGATTGTCGTCTTGCAAATAATCAGTGTGGGGCCCGACGTATTGGCTCGTGCCGCCCGGAGGGCTTGGTCGATCGCGTTTAAATCGTGGCCGTCGATTATTTGGGTGTGCCAGCCATAAGAAACAAACCGCGCCTCGACATTTTCTGTAAAACATTCGGTGGTTGGGCCATCCAAACAGATGTCATTTGAATCGTAAATAACGATTAAGTTGTCAAGCTTTAGATGCCCCGCAAATGATGCTGCTTCTGCGCTGACGCCCTCCATCAAGCATCCATCCCCAACCAACGCTACAACCTGATAATCAAGCGGCGCTTGGGTTCGAGCCTGAATATGTTTTGCGGACAGCGCCATTCCCACCGCCGTCGCAATACCCTGTCCCAACGGGCCGGTCGTCGTTTCAACCCCGGGCGTTTCGTGCACTTCGGGGTGGCCGGGGGTTTTGGATCCTAATTTGCGAAAGTTTTGGATATCCGTTTGGGTTAGGTCAAATCCAGCAAGATGCAATGCGGCGTATAATCCCATCGATCCATGCCCAGCTGACAATACGAAACGATCGCGATTAGCCCAATTCGGATCAGCGGGATTGTGTATCAGAAATGTTCCGTATAGAACCGATAATATTTCAGCGCATCCCAACGGCAATCCAGGGTGCCCCGAATTACAGGCATCGATTGCATCAATTGCTAAACCTCGAATATTGTTTGCAATTACACTCAGAATATCTTGGGTATCTGTTTTCATTCTTTCACCTATTTTTTTGTTTCGATTGACTGCATGAGCTGATTGCGAGCAGACCACTGCTTCAGATCATTAAATAGAATGATCACCATTAGCCCAATTAGAAAGGCAAATCCAACGTTTGAAACCCGCGCTTCCCATTTTGGATTGAGTGGACGGCCCCGCAGTTTTTCTAATCCAAGTAAAACCAGATGGCCCCCATCCAATGCGGGTAATGGTAATAAATTGAAAATTCCCAAACTGATGCTAATCATGGCCATAAAACTTAAAAAATTTGCTAACCCCTGCTTGAATCCAAATGAAGCAATTTGGACAATCCCCACAATTCCCGTCATTTGATCTGGCTTGACCTCGCCTGATACCAGACGCTTTAGACTGACAAATGTTAGTCCAATGTTGTCGATTGTTGCGATTGTTCCCAATTGAATTGCGGTTGCAGGATCTACCCGTTTTGGCGTTTTGCTGGTTTCAAATAAAACCCCGATTATTTTGCGGTCGCCGGCAAGCTTCGGAATGAGATTGAGTTGAATCGTGTCGACACCTCGTTTAACGGACAGTGTGATCGGTTGTCCAGTGGGGTGGGATTGGAGGTTGTTAATGACATCCGTTCCTGTTTTTACCGAGATGTTATTGATTGCCATGACCGCGTCACCAATTTTAAGCCCGGCAATTTTTGCAGGGGATGATTCCGAGAATGAGCGAATGGTTGTTGTTGGCTGATTAACCCCGAGAAGGCTGTAGATCACTACAAAAATTGTAAATCCAAGTAAGACGTTGGCGATTGAGCCCGCCGAAATGGTAAGGAATCGATTCCATTTTGACGCAGCATTGATCGACCGGTTTTCCTCAAATTGGTGGGTATCGGACTGGGGATCATCCATTCCGGCTAATTTTACAAACCCGCCGACCGGAAAAAGTCTCAGTGTGTAGTCGGTTTCACCGAACCGAAGCGACGCGATTTTCGGACCCATTCCAATCGCAAATTCATAAACGCCGATGTTGGATCGTTTAGCGGCCAATAAATGACCAAGTTCGTGAATGAATATTACAAAACTTAAGGCGAGGAATGTGATAATAAAACTCATGTGTGAGGCCCTTTCAATTCGGATCGAATATCTAAAATGTGGGTTTGCAGCAAGTCTTCTAAATCGACCCCTTGTTCATTTGCATCGATTGCAAGTCGGGTGAGCTGATCGATCCATGGTGAGTCGGGGGATGGTAATTGCCCGGCCTTGCCTGAGCGAGCCGCCCGTTTCAGCATCTTTTGAAACTGCATAAGCCCAGGTAACGACGCCGGAATTGAGTCAACCAACGCTGCGTCGGTTTGCTTTTCGGCCAATTTGATTTTTTCCCAATTCTTAACCACGTCGTCTGAGGATGATGCTTGACCGGTGCCAAATACATGAGGATGTCGTCGAATTATTTTATCGTTGATGTGGGTGATGACGTCGTCGATTGTAAACATCCCTAATTCCGACGCCATGTTGGCGATCATCACAATGTGAAGTAACACATCCCCGAGTTCTTCTTGAAGATCAGTCAGTTTAAAAGGGGTTGCTTTGATTGCTGAAACCAATTCGTAGGCCTCTTCGATTATGAAGGGCGTGAGGGAGTGGATGGTTTGCTCGTTATCCCAAGGGCAGCCGTTGGGGCCACGCAATGCCTTAATTGTGTTAACAAAAGAATTAAAGTTGCGGGCCGATTCCATCCGGTTAGTGAATGACGTTTCGTCTAAAGAAATTTTCTTTGTCGTCAGACTCGGGACTGCGTTCGATCGGCGATTTTTCCCCTGATTCGATTAAGACGCTCGCCGGCGTAAAAAGGAATATATTGTCGCCTATTTTCATCATATGCCCATTGATCGCATAGGCTGTCCCACATACAAAATCGATTAACCGCTTTCCTGAATTGCTGTCAAGATGGCGTAGATTAATTATGACGGGTTTGCCTTCCCGAAGGTATGTTGCAATGTTTAAAGAATCTTCGTATATCCGTGGTTCCTCAACCTTGATTTCAGACGACCCAAAATTGCGGCTGTTAGATGACGAGGTCGATTTGATGGGACGACTGCTGGGCGCAATGCTAATGGGTTCGGGTCGTGATGGGGATTCGAACCCATCCTCTTCGGAAAATCCAAAAAAGTCTTTTAATTTATTACCTAGCGACATGGCGCCTCCTGTTTAAAGTCCATATAAGATGCTTCCAACGCGAATCATTGTTGACCCATAATCGATTGCGAGTTGATAGTCATGACTCATTCCCATGCTAAGTGTTTGAATTAGCGGGAAATCCCGACAGGCCTCATCAAACAACTGCCTAACTTCACGGAATCGAATCCGAAGATCGGGGCATAAGTCGATGTGCGGGGCGACGACCATTATACCCACGATCTGTACATTTGGAAACGCGCACAACGTTGGCAGCTCTGCCCGAACCTCTGGTACCGTAAAGCCGGATTTATTGGGTTCGTTACCGAGGTTTATTTGAATCATTCCAGTAATCGTTTGATTGTCTTGCTGCCCAAGGGTATTTAGGTGATTCAGAATTGTGAATCGATCAATGGACTGAATGCAATCAACGGTTTGGATTGCCTTTTTGGCTTTGTTGCGTTGAAGGGTTCCGATTAAATGGGTTTGGTACCGGGGTGTCCCAATTTGCGTCAGTTCAGCTTTTCGTTCAATCGCATCTTGGACTCGATTTTCTCCGATTGCCTGAGCCCCGGCCTGAATGAAGGCGGCTGCAATTTCGGCGTTTCCATATTTGACTGCAGGTAAAACTTCGATATTTGGTGGAATTTTTGATCGAAAATCGAGGTATAAATCAGAAAAAAAATTGATGTCGGCGCGTCGAGGCTTGATAGAATTCATGGTGTGTATATTACGGGGCAACAAAATTGGTGTGCAAGTTTAGGTTTCTAAATGCACGATAGGAGGGGTGTCTTTGATGGACTTTGCGCTGTTAGATCAGTTTAACTGTTCCGATATAAGCAAACTTTAGGTATCCTCTATTATTCGATCTTGACACCATGAAATCCTGTAAATAGGCGAGGTTGGGGGTGAATTTGAATGACAGACACACGTTTTAAATTTTATAAATTGTGGAAAATTGGAATTGCCGTTGGCCTGACTGTGGTCGCCGTTGGCATTCGCATGTCTGTGATTCAAGCGCAACTGCTGGTGGTGGACCCGGTATCGTATAGCTCGCTTTTGTACTTTAATACGGATCTGTCTGATTCGGATGGCGGAGTGGATTTGAAAAACTCAAATAATTCAGGATTGGTTGTGTTGGGGGCGGATATAAAGGGGACGGATTCAGGGCGACTTGCCACAATCGCTGTGGCAAACTCGGTCGCGTCGGCGGATGCTGTGGTTAAATCTGAAATTCTGGGCAAGGTTTTGTTTTATCCCAACCCGATTCGGCAAGTTGACAATCCCAAGCTTTGGTACGAGTTGTCTAAAAATATGGATGTTGAGATTCGCTTATATGACATGTTGGCAAGGATGATTTTGAAATCTCAGTTTCCGTCAGGTACAGATGGCGGTCGGGCCGGTGTCAACGTGGTTCAGATCACGATGGATACCTTTGCTGGGTACAAGTTGTCGTCCGGTGTATATTTTGCGGTGATCATGTCCGAGGGGCGGGTTTTGGGCAAAGGAAAGGTGGCGATATTACCATGAGCATTCAAATTCGATTGCTGCCTGTATTGTTGATTCTTTTGGGTTTTTTTGGGTGCCTTTATGCGGACTCGGACTATTTTATGGGTACAGAAATTGGCGCTCGAGCCCGTTCGATACGTCTTGCTAATGTTGAGGGGTTCTCGTTTCAGTCCGATAGCGTGCTTGAAAACCCTGCGGGCCTCGCAAGGGTTGAGTCTGGATCGATGACCTTGTTTTCAAGTACCTTGATGGGTGAGGTTCAGTATTACAACGGTACAATTGCTGCGGCCACCCCGGTTGGTGTATTTGGACTTGGGTTTAATTCAGTTGGTGTAAGTGGGTTGGTTCGAACTCAGGAAGTGTTTGAGTCGGGGTTGTCCGTGCCTGAAGAGCTGGGCAACTTTGGTGTTACAAAGACAGTTTATAAAGTGGGATACGGGTTCTCGCAGTCGCCTAATTTAAAATTGGGTGTTAGTGGTGCGCTCTACCTGTCCACCATTGATACGTATACCGCTTCTGGATTTAATCTTGATGCGGGCGTCTTGTTCGAAGAAGGGCGAGCCGGTTTGTCTTTTTTAATTCGAAATCTTGCAAACGGTCTAAATGTCAAGTATTCAGACGGATCAGAGGAAAGTTTGCCTATGGAGTCGGTTGTTGGGGGTAAGTTGGGGCTAGGCGATTTTGATGTTTTTGGCCAAATTAAAGTTGTCGGGTCCTCTAAAAAACTGGCTAAAAGTGCTGCGATCAATTACAATCCCGGCTTCGTTCCATTTATTAATTTATCGGTCGGATACAAGGAGTACTTGGTATTGCGAGAGGTCCAAAGTAATACCGTAATGGGAATAGGTGTTGAGGCGTTTGGGACTGAGTTTGATTACGCCTATGAGCATAGCGATCATCCTGAATTTAGCGGGAACCATTACTTCTCTATTGGGGTGTCTTTTTGATGGCGTTAAATCGGGTTAGATTTCTGTTTTCATCCCGCGTTGCATTTGTTGCTGGGGGCATCCTCCTTATTGCCGGGCTTCATGCGAATGCGGCACCAAGAACCCAGTTTAGTGATTATTTTGTCAGGTCCGATGGCGCTTTTCTTCCAAGTGGTAACTATGCGATTACGGCCAATATTCGGAATGCGTCGACGTCTGTATTGTTGTGGCAATATCCCACCTCTAATGTTGCGTTTCGATCCAATGGGTTGTTCGCATTTGATGTTTCTGAGACCGAGTTGCCGTCGAGCGTTTTTTCCCAGTCGCCACTGTTTTTAGAGCTACAAGTTGGTGCAAATGTCGCAACGTTTCCAATTTCAGCTGCTCCGTTCGCTGTGACTGCCAAGTCAGCGGTTTTTGCAAAATCGCTTGCTACTAACGCGTTGTATGGGTCGTTTTCTAAATTCGATGTGACTGGAAATTTGTCAGTTGGAACCCGTAATGCTCTGTTTGTTAATGCATCGCAAAAGCGGGTTGGTATCGGAAGTCGTGTCCCTGCCTATGCCTTAGATGTCAATGGGGTAGTCAATGCGACTGGCCTATACATAAATAACCAGCCTGTCGAATCCCGATTTCCTTGGCGATCTGGGGAAGTGTCACCCAGTATTTACACCCATTACACTCAAGTTGGGATCGGAACAAATTTCCCGATTTTCACCTTGCAAATTGGGGCTACAATTAATGCAACTGATTATTTGATCGACGGGCGTCCGTTATCGGCGGCCCGAGATTGGGTTACCTCTGATGTCAATGCGGACAATGTGTATTTAATTCGGAATGGGAACGTTGGGTTGGGTACCGTTGGGCCGTCTGAGCGGGTCGATGTTAATGGTGGCGTTCGGCTGGGTCTATCTACAAACCAAAATCCAGGCACGCTTCGATGGCTGTTCGCAACTGACACTCCCCAATTTCAGGGGCGTGTTCATGATATTGACGATGCGGGCGCGCCGGTCGAGACGTGGCTCGCGCTGAATGGTCTTAAGTACTCGCCAAGAATCAATCGACTCGTTTCGTGGTCAACCTCCTCCCAGAGCCGAGGTATTTCAAATTCAGCATCGCTTGTTTATTCTGCGCAGTCGGGATTTTTGGGTATCGGAGCAGATGCTCAGGCGCCGTTGCAGATATCTGGTGGAACTTTAGGTGGGCAATATGTGTTTATTGGAACGCAGAATGCCGTTACACCGGTGTTTTCGGTGGCGCCAAGTGGGGCGGTTGGTATCGGAACCACGATGCCGGATGCTGCACTGTCTGTAATTGGATCCATTAATGCGAGTGATCTGTTTTTGAATGGCGAGGCGTTGCGGTTGTCGTTATCGACGGGCACCTACTGGTTAAAAAATAGCGCTGGGTCAACGTATTATATTAATGGAAACGTGGGAATCGGACGTCGGGATCCCAGTAGTTTATTAGAAATAGCGGCGCCTGCTCGGGAGCCCGGCGTTGCAACCATTAGTCCGGTCATTATGATTACGGCCCGTGCGGGGGCTGCTGCTCAGTCAAGCTTTGTGATGGGGGTTGATGCCGCCGATAACAACTTATTTAGGATAGAGCCTGGTCGATCGATTGGAGCTGGAGATCCTTTGTTTGTCTCGTATTTAGATCGGTTTGGAATTGGGGTAACTCGACCATTGTCCAATATTGTTGTAAGCGGAAATGCAGGCCTATTAATGACGGGGACCTATCAATCAGGCGCGACGTTAAATGTGTCAGGGCCGGGCACTCGGTTTACATGGCTCCCCTCTAATTCGTCGATTCGCGCCGGTACGTTAACAAGCGCGGGTCCTTTGGCCGGTGCCGACTGGGATACTGATAACGTCGGATTAGCATCGGTGGTTTTCGGATTAAATGGGCTTTCGAATGGACCCTATGGGGCTGTATTTGGTGGGAGTGGAAATAGATCACGTGCTTACTCGGTTGTCGTGGGTGGCGAGTCTAATATTGCAAGTGGGTCCGTTAGTGCGGCTTGGGGAAATCAGGCGGTGGCGGGTCATAATGGCACATTTGTTTGGGCAGATCCCGTTGGCACTTCGTTTTCGTCGATTGCGGAGCGGCAATTTCTGATCCGCGCGAGTGGCGGGGTTGGCATCGGGTCTCCGGTAACCTATTGGCCGTTTGGCGCAAATCGATATTCTGCCCTGATGGTCCACGGCTTGGCCGTAACCTTGTCGGATATTATGGGTCTTTTGCCAATCCCAAACGATATTGAAACGGCCAAGCTCGTGTATTCTGAATTGCTCGATTTGGGGTACTTGGATCAGTTTGGGCATGTTACCGAGCGATACCTACCAGGTCAGGTGTTTTCCGGTGTATCTGCAACGGTGACCTCAGTTCCCGAATTAGGTCGACTTTTTGATGATCGATATTACGCGTCGTTATTGAATTTGGTTGGCAAATCAGGCGTGGTTAAATACACAGCCTCGGGGGGGCTTGCGCTGGGTTACCCGGGGGTTACGCAAAATACCAGTGTCATCGTTTCGGGTGACGTATTGGTTAACGCCTCGGCCGCCGATAACGCATTGGTGGTTATACGAAACACGACGCCGGTTAAGGCGCTTCTTAGTGTTTACGCGGATCGGTTAAATTTGGCATCTCCGTCGATTTATGTTTCGGCGTCCTCTAACCTGGGTATCGGTAAAGTTCCCGATTTGACTTCGCGGGGCGCGACGGACTCCTCCGTTGTAAGTGACACTTCGGTCTCGGGACAATTCTTCCTGGATATTCAAGGGCGGATTCTTACGAGTACGTTTATTTTTCCTGACGGCCAAACCCTATCGACTCAATCCAGTACCGAAGTTTGGAATTGGGAGTCGACGACCCCGAATATTTTTTTCCCGTCTGCCAACCGCGTATTAGGAATTATTCAATCAACTGGTAACGTCGGTATTGGCACAGCCTCTCCAAATTACACTTTAGAATTGTCAAATCGTGCCAGTATCCAATTTGGGTCAAGTGGGCCAATTAGCCCGGTACTGACTTACGACGACAACGATGTTGACGTTTTTTCGGTTGGAATTTTTAAGGATTCGCCGTCAGTTTTGCGGTTTGTGCCAGGTGGAAGCACGCTAATCGGCAGTGTACCAAGATTGTCGATATCGGGTCGATCGGTCGGGGTTATGGGTGGCACTCCTCGGGCTAGCTTAGATGTTGCGGGGAACTCAATTGTGTCAGGTGTCGTTGGGATTGGAACGACTACCCTACCGAATTCTCCATACACGATGTCGATTCCGACTTTAAATGCGGTATCAATGTTAATCCGAGAATCGTTTTTTGGGTGGCCTAGTATTGCCCGGTCAAATCGAAATGATATTTATTGGGATACTGATCTGGGTTTAGGTGACCGAAGCTATGTTGGAATTGGAACATCTTATCCGGTTTACGAGTTGGATGTTGTAGGAACGGTAAATATTAGATCTGCAAATCAATTTCCGGCTTCATTTAACACTGTAGTCTTAAATATGGGCATTTATGAGCCCTCTCACGAGTTTGCAAATTTCCCTCGGACATCGCGATCTGTTTCAAATGGACCTCGGTTGATCATGAAAAGCAGGGAGTTGGTTTTGCGCTCAACCAGCGATGTTAACATCTCGCAGGTGATGACTGCGGGAGTTGGTCCAACGGGCTCTATTCTGCTATGGTCGACCGATCCGGGGAAAGAACCCTTTTCGGAGATTTTCGAAAGTCCAATTTTATGGACCCAGGGGTCGGCCTCAACTGGATCAATATCAATTTCTGGTGGATTGGCTGTTTCGGGGTATTCTGAATCAAATCAGTTGATTGTTAGTCAAAACGCAGCGATTGGATCCCTCGCAAACATTGATCAAAGCGGTGGCGGGCGAGCGTTAGGGATACAATCTGTTTATTCAGCGGGCACATTGAATGTCGTTGAAGGGCCACAGATGTCGTCAGGTCGATTAGCCTTTATTTTTGATCGCTGGCCCCATCCATCCCGAGAGAATTGGGGGGATGTGAATATAAATGA
>JACCDX010495477.1_pt1 | contig 36659 bp, 37 predicted proteins | sample 7449681 | NCBI WGS metagenome assembly JACCDX01 (sample SAMN15323450, study PRJNA562643) | freshwater metagenome | isolation source: river surface water | place: USA:Blue River Watershed | collected 2017-08-18
AGCTAATGGAGTGTCAATACCCATTGAACCTAAAGCCTCCTTTCCTGTTTCAGCCATTTGTGCTAAAACAATACGGATATCTTCTGTTGTAAATCCAAAAAATTGATGTCTAGATAATAATTCGCTTGCCTTCGGCTGCCTATACTCAGAACCGGCTTCGGGAAGATCTTCTACGCGTATCTTATTTTTCAAAAGCCATTCACCATATGGTTGTTGTTGGCAAATCTTTTCTTTCAATTCTTCATCAGGAATAATTCGACCTTGTTCCATATCCACTACAAACATCTTTCCAGGCTGCAAACGTCCTTTAGAAACAATCGTGGCAGGATCCAAATCAAGCACACCCGCTTCTGATGCCATTATTACATGGTCATCGGAAGTAACCCAATAACGAGATGGTCGTAACCCATTTCTATCTAAAGTAGCTCCAATCATCTTGCCATCAGTAAATGAAATGCTGGCAGGGCCATCCCATGGCTCCATCATGGCTGCATGATACTCGTAAAAATCTTTTTTGTATCGCTTCATGCTCTCATTTCCATCCCATGCCTCAGGAATAAGCATCATCATGACATGAGGCAACGAACGACCTGTTAGATACAATAGCTCGATCGCATTATCTAATATTGCAGAGTCAGATTGCCCTAAGCTACAAACAGGAAGAATCATATCTAACTCCTCTTGCGTAAAATACTTACTTGAGAATAAAGCCGATTGTGCTTGCATCCAAGACGAATTACCCTTTACCGTGTTAATCTCTCCATTATGTGCAATGAAACGGAACGGTTGGGCTAATCTCCACTCAGGAAAAGTATTCGTAGAAAAACGTGAGTGAACGATCGCTAAGGCAGAGGTAAAGTTCTCTTGAAATAAATCAAGAAAATAACCAGGAACTTGCATAGTTGTCAACATACCTTTATAAATAATGGTACGACAAGACAAAGAAGCAAAATAAAATTTATTATCTAATCCAGAAATAGTCTCATTTAATAACTTTGAAACATATTGTCTGAATACATACAATTTTCTTTCAAAATCAATATCAGTTGGACAATCAGCCGGTTTTTCTAAAAATAATTGCTGTATTGAAGGTTCCGCATTACCTGATTCAGCTCCGGATATTTCCGAATTATCCACCGGTACAATTCTGTAACCTAAAATACGCAAACCTAATTTTTTAGCTTTACGTTCAATTACCTCTTTACACTCTTTAATTAGAATTTCATCCTTAGGAAAAAATACCATACCTACTCCATAGTTCCCTAGGGAAGGTAAAGAGAAACCTAAAGTACTAATTTCTTCTAAAAAGAATTCATGAGGAAGTTGTACTAAAATACCTGCGCCATCTCCTGAATTTGGATCACAACCACAAGCACCACGATGATCCATTCGAATAAGCATCTTAATGGAATCTTGAACAATACGGTGAGATTTTATGCCTTTCAAACTGGCTACAAAACCAATACCACATGCATCGTGTTCAAATTCTTCTCTGTATAGACCCTTTTCGGAATTGCTATTCATAATGAAATATAATTTTTCAAATTAGAAATTATAAAAATAGTATAATTAGTGGATAGATTAATCCAAGGTTAAGACTTATAGGATAACCAGGTAAATCAAATTTAACTAAAAATATATTTGGCTAAAATCTAATTTAACAAAATAATATATTGAATATTCGAAAATAAGGAAACAAAAATAGATTTTCTTTGAATTGTCCTATATTGCTAATAATCTTCACCTAAATCAGATCCATCAATTCCGTATTCGTCAGTATTTGCATCTGATTCATCTTCGAAATCATTTTCTAAATCGTTCAAATAAATAGCATCTATTCCTTCTTGAACAGTGTTCATTATAGTCAAATCTTCAATTTTAGCTTGATCTAAGCGTTCCACTATCAAATCAGACTTTGAGACCACCACAAACAATCCTAATTCATTCGTGCATATTTTTGTTGCTTTCCTAATGGCCGCTACTCCATACCCATCGATGGTAGTTAAATTAGAACCATTAAAAATTATATTGGAATACTCTTTTTTGAACAATAACCTAACGGCTAGTTCTAATTCCTCAGCATTAGATTGTAACAATTCTGTAGAAAGCCATTCTATTACAGCATAGCTTTCATTTTGTTCTAATTGATAACTCTTGACTTGCATTTTAAATATAATGGGAAATTTGTTGGTAAATATTTTTAACTAAATCTTTACTTATATCTTCTTTAATAAATTCTTTGCCTGTAATTTCTTCATATAACAGAATATATCGTTCAGAAATTTGGTTAACGAATTCATCAGAAATAGATGGCACCTGTTGATTCTCTTTTCCTTGAAAGTTGTTTGAAATTAACCATTCTCTTACAAACTCTTTAGACAACTGTTTTTGTGGTTGTCCTAATTTAAATAAATCTTCATACGAATTTTTATAAAAATATCTAGAAGAATCTGGCGTATGAATTTCGTCCATAAGTATTATTTCTTCATTTCGTATGCCAAACTCATACTTAGTGTCGACTAAAATTAAATCTTTTGAATTGGCCATTTCTTGACCTCTTTCAAATAGTTTTAACGAAATCTTACATAATTCATCTAAAATTCCTTCACTCACTATATCTTTTTGTATTATTTCCCGGATAGAAATATCCTCATCATGCCCTTCACTAGCTTTGGTTGTTGGTGTAATAATTGGATATGGTAATTTTTGATTTTCTACTAGACCATCTGGTAAACTTACTCCACAAACTTCTCTCTTTCCTGCTTTATACTCTCTCCATAAGTGACCGACCAAATAACCTCTAACCACCATTTCAATTGGTATTGCTTGACATTTAAATCCAAATGATGCATTGGGTGCTGGTGTAAAAATGAGCCAGTTGGGGACAATGTCAGAAGTTGCCTTCAAGAAATGTTCAGCAATTTGGTTTAAAACTTGTCCTTTATAGGGTATCAAACGAGGTAAAACGACATCGAACGCTGATATTCTATCAGAAGCAATCATTAATAAATGCTCTCCAAAAGAATAAACATCGCGTACTTTTCCTTGATAGAAATCGGTTTGATTAGGGAATTCTATTTTATTGTTTATCATGTAGTTTACAGAAGAAGTTTTTCGTTTTTTTTCATTAAATCTAATAGTTGTAAAGCTTCGTTTGCATTCCATTGACTAACTCGCATGTTTATAGAATTTTTATAAAATCTACTTTGCAAAGTATTAGTATTATGCGAACTTAAAAGTTCATAATAAATGATTATGCTGTCCGCATTAGGATTATTTGAAATAGCTTGTTTGAGTAATCTTTGAGCCATTTCATTTTTTTGATTTTTACTAAGGAGAATAGAAACATTAATCAAATCATGTATATCTGTACTTATAAAATCAATTTTCGAAATGCCTTTGTCTGAAACACGATTAGACTTTATACTTAGTAATTGAAGTGTATTGACTAATTCATCATTCGTAAAAAGTGTATTTTCCTGCAACTTTTTAATTGTATTTACTCCTAAATCATATTTCTTGGCAAAAAGTAAATTATTAATTTCCCTTATTCTGGCATTATACTGATCACTTGACACAGAATAAACATTCTGATAGGCTAAAATGGCAATATATAACAGTGTTGAGAACAAACTAAAGTTTAATCGTTTTAACCTTGATGACTAAATCAAATGATACGAGAATAATGGACAAAATTAGCAAATAAAATTTTATTGCAGGGTTATTAAACAGACTGGAAATTAAGTTTGAATTACTAGTTGTAATTATGGATTTTGATCTTAAGAATTCATTTGCAGAAAGTTCAAAATACTCATTAACTTGGTAATTTACATCATCCAAATACTTCTGATCATTAGCGATAAAATCCAAGTTAGGCGAATTTAATAAACTAAAAAAAACTTCCTTTGAGGTACTAGGTATAACTTTCATTACATGTAGTTTATCATCACTTAATCTAGCTAAACCGATTTTATCAAAATTATCTGAGTTTGCGATTTCACTTACTTGAATTTGCAATTCTTCACTAATTTCATTTTTAGCAGCATTAGGAATTAAAAAAACAAGATTTTTTCCAGCCCATTTATTAACTTTTAGTTCCACATTGAACTCCTGGTATAAAATCAATGTCAAAACGAAAACAAGAACTATTCTCAATAAAAGCTTTAAAATTACCAAATTAGATATTTGATACTTCCTTCTGTAAATATTTACATACTTCTGGATAAGATTAAATAGAAGTATGGACAAAGCCAAAATACCAATAAAAACAACTTGATTTAAATGCATCCTTCAGGAATAAACAATCAAAAGTAAATTAGTAATTTTACATTTCTATCATTTTTATCGAATGGATATATATAAAAGTAAGCGGTTAGATAATTTAAAGTATGAAATTCGTGGACCTGTCTATGAAAAAGCCTTGGTATTGCAAAATCAAGGATATAAAATCACATCTTTAAATATTGGTAATCCAGCTGCATTTGGATTTGAAACTCCAGACGAAATTATTCATGATATTATTGTCAATATTAGAAGTGCACAAGGGTATGTTGATTCTCGTGGTTTGTTTGCAGCTAGAAAAGCGGTAATGCAATACTATCAAAATCAAGGCGTAAAAAACAGTTTGATAGAGGATGTGTATATAGGTAATGGTGTAAGCGAATTGATTACATTAGTTATGACGGCGCTTTTGAATTTGGATGACGAAGTATTGATTCCATCTCCTGATTATCCATTATGGACAACGGTTGTTGGCTTACAAGGTGGTAAAGCAATTCATTATTTATGTGATGAAGCTAATGATTGGAATCCAGATATCGAAGATATTGAAAGTAAAATTACTTCAAAAACGAAAGCTATTGTCTTAATTAATCCCAATAATCCCACAGGTGCTGTTTATACAAAAGAAATTGTAGAGAAAATCGTGCGTATTGCCGAAAAGCATCAATTGATTCTTTTTTCAGATGAAATTTATGATAAAATAATCTATGATTCAGTTAAACATCATTCGGCGGCTGGCTTGAGTGAAGAAATACTTATCGTAACGATGGGAGGTTTGTCTAAAAATTATCGCGCAGCAGGATTTAGAGGAGGTTGGATGATTTTAACTGGGGCAAAACATAAAGCAAAATCATATATTGAAGGCTTAAATTTTTTGTTTAGTACTAGATTATGTGCTAATGTAATCACTCAGTTAGGTATACAAACCGCCTTAGGTGGATATCAATCTATTAATGATTTGGTTTCGATGGACGGTCGCTTAGCTAAACAAATGAATTTAGCTTATGAAAAACTCAATTCTATTTCAGGTGTAAGTTGTGTCAAGCCCAAAGGAGCCTTATACCTATTTCCAAAGTTTGATTTAGAAGCTTTTACTTTTAAAGATGATAATGATTTTGTTATGTCTTTGTTGGAAGAACAAAAAATATTAGTTGTAGGAGGCCAAGGATTTAACTTTACCAGAAAAGATCACTTTAGGATAGTGTTCCTTCAACATGTAGAACAACTTACCATTGCATTAGACAAGATTGCGAACCACTTCAATAATCACCGAAAATGATATTTAATCAATTTTCAAGGAAACAAAAATTGTTTATTGTATTGTTTGGCATTTTTTTGACTAATGCAATCATAGCTGAAATAATTGGCGTCAAAATAGTTAGTATCGAAAAGTCTTTAGGATTTAATCCTTTAAATATTCAAACTTTGTGGGGCGAATCTTGGAGTTTAAATCAAACAGCTGGGGCGTTAAATTGGCCGATTGTATTTATAACCTCCGACATAATCAATGACTATTTTGGGAAAAAAGGTGTTAAGTTTATTTCATATACTACTGCCCTATTCGTCTTATATACATTCATTATCATTTACATCGCTACCTTATTAGTACCGGCTGACTTCTGGGTGTCGGTAAACTCTAAATACGGAAATATAAATGATTCATTTACATTGATATTTAGACAAGGACTAGGTATTATTTTTGGATCGTTAACTGCTTTTCTTGTAAGTCAATTATTTGACGCTTACATATTCGAAAAAATCAAGTTAAAAACTGGAAGCAAACATATCTGGTTGAGGGCAACAGGTTCTACATTGATTTCTCAATTAATTGATTCTTTTATTGTCATTGGAATAGCATTTGTAGTATTTGGTGACTGGACATTGAGCCAATGGCTTAATGTATCACTTAACAATTATGTTTATAAATTTTTTATAGCTATTCTATTTACTCCTGTACTGTATCTAGTGCACTACATTATTGATGTTTACCTTCAAAAAGATAATTTAAAACTCTAGAATTTCCTTTTTAGATTATCTAAAAAAACAGCGCACGAAATCCCTACATTAAGTGATTCTGCCCCTCCATAACTAGGAATGGTAACACGGTCGTCTATCAGATCTTCCACTATCTTACTAATACCATTTGATTCATTACCAAATACTAAAAAACCAGTTTCGGGAAAATTATACGTGTGTAAACTATCTCCATTTAACAATGCCCCTATCTTGGTGACATTTGGAAATTGATTTAACCATTTTTCTAAGTCAACATACAAATGATTAATTCGCAAAAATGATCCCATGGATGCGCTTATTACTTTCGGGTTATAAAAATCAGTACAATCATCTGACAAAATAATTGTTGAAATTCCATACCAGTCACAAATTCGAATTATTGTACCCAAATTTCCAGGGTCACGAATACCGTCTAAAACTACTGTTATTCCTATAGGATTATGAAAATCTATTTGCTTTGGCATTTCAACCACTGCCAATCCAAAGTTATTTGAAACTAATGTTGAATACTTATTCAATTCTAATTCAGATGCAAAAAAACATTGATTTGAATGATCTTGAACTATTTCATGGTTTGAAAAAATCTCATTTAATACCATAAATTGTATTTTGAATGAAGATTTAACTAATTCCAATAAACCTTTTTCTCCCTCAACTAAAAATAAATGATTCTCTGACCTGCCTTTTTTAGAATGTAGGGAATTAATTAACTTTATTTGTTTTTTGGTTAATGTCATTTGAGAGATACTATCAGATTTTTTTCTTTTATTTTATTTGTAACACTACATGTTTCATGTAGGAGTTTGCAAATGTATGAACTTCCGAGATATACCATTCAGAAAATATCAATAGCGGGAAATAAACATGTAAAATTAGAAGATTTAAAGTCAAATATTAATACACTTAGGTATACAAATCGTCCCTATCTTTTTCTTAAACTGAATGGATATTTAGCTCAAAAAAGAACTAGAAAAGATTCTTTAAATAGCAAGCAATCCAATCTTCAATTATTTAGCCGAATTCCTGAGGTCCTAGACACAGTGGTTGTGCAAATGCAAGGATTAAAAATCAAGAATTTTTATAAATCAATTGGCTACCTTAATGCAAAGGTCAATTATAGAATCGACACTTTGAGTAATCAAAATATAGAAATTCAATATATCATTTCTGAAGGTAGGCCTAGTTTATTTACTAAAGATGACACACTCATTATAAATAACCCAGCTCTCCATAAAATTGTAAATTCTTATCTTTTTAGTGAAAGTGTAGTAAGAAAAAATGAAATCCTTTCGACCTCAATACTTAAAAATGAAAAACAAAAAATTTCGGAAACACTACGAAATCAAGGATATTTCTATTTCAATGAGGATCAAGTTGGAATTAAAATAAATGATTTAAAAGACTCTACATTAACATCTATTTCTCTAGCTTATAAAATACCTAATTTAAATACATCAAATTCCAACGTATTGTATGATCGGCTTTTTCGAATTGGAACCATTCGTTTCAATGAATTACAACTTGAAATAAATGAAAAAGAAGAAAAATGGATATCTAAATTATTGACCTCAAACCAGTTAAAACGTATTGTAACATTTAAAGAAGATGAGTTATTTTCCGCAAATAGAATTTCTCAGAGCTTACAAAATATTTATTCAACAGATCAATATAAATCAGTTACAATTAAATTCGACACAAGTGCGACTCGAGTACATCCTTCAATTGAGCTAATTCGTAATGATAGATTTAATGTTACTTCTGAACTAGGAGGAAGTGTATTCCGGGGCATTCCTGGGCCATTTATTACAAATACATTTAAAATAAGACGTGTTTTTTCATTACTTGATAATCTAGAATTTAGTAATAGAATTGGTTTTGAGGCCCAAACAGGTTTTATTAACACGGATCAGACAAGAAAAAATTTAGAATTAAATTTCACCGCTGTTGTCAATCTACCTACACTTTATTTACCTGTTAAATACGCTAAATGGACTACAAATTTAATTGGGTCACAAACTCAATTTGGTATAGGTTATGACTATATCAATAGACCTGAATATTTAAGATCTAATCTCAAAGTATTTCAGCGTTACCAGTGGCGGAAATCAGAAAATGAATTTTTCCAATTATCACTTTTTGATGTTAATGTAATCAACACAAACTACCCTAAAACAGAAACAGCATCTAGTTTTGTTTCCTATTTAGAAAGCCTTAGAGAAAGGGGGAATAATTTGTACCGAAGTTTTAATCCTAGTTTTGTGTCTAGCATATTGTTTCAATACAATTTTAGATCCTTTACTCCTTCCAATAAATTAGTAAGTGGTAAAAGTTTTATTTTAGGCTTAGAGTCAGGTGGTACTACGTTAAATTTTTTACCAAATAAACGTATTGGAATAATTGAAAATCTATTTCAAAGTGATCAAGATATTCAATTTTACAGGTACTTGAGATTTAACCTAGATTACAGAAATTATTTACTTTTAGGTGCCAAAAAACAGTCACAACTTGCATTTAAATTTATTGGTGGTTTAGCATATGTCTATGGTAAGGAAAATGACTATCAATTGCCATACGAAAAGAATTTTTTTATTGGAGGCCCTAGCAGTATAAGAGCTTGGAAACCAAGACGATTAGGCCCAGGTTCATATAATGCGTCAACTAATTTGATTGAACAGCCTGGTAGTATTTTAATTGAATCATCTATAGAATATAGATTTAGAATAATGCAGTTATTAGGAGCGCTAAATGGTGCAGTGTTTGTTGACGCAGGAAACATTTGGAACATTGCCTATCCCGGTCAAAATTCAATTGGTATTTGGCGTGCTAATACATTCTTAAGTGAAATTGCTGTAGGTACCGGAGTTGGTTTAAGATGGGATTTTGACTTCTTTTTGCTTAGGTTAGATCTAGCAAGCAAAATGATTAATCCTGCTTTACCCAAAAATCAAAAATGGGTTTTCAATAAAACAGGTTTTGGTTCAATTGAAAACCCAATAGAATTTAATATTGGGATTGGGTATCCGTTCTAATTATTTTCTTTTTCTACCAATTGCCTTAATTGCTTTTTCTACTATCGCTTGAGCATTTAATCCATATTTTTCCATCAAATCTGCAGGCTTTCCTGATTCTCCAAAAGAATCATTAACACCAACAAACTCTTGTGGTGTAGGTAAATTTAATGCTAAATACTGTGCAATTGAATCTCCTAAACCACCATTCAACTGATGCTCTTCGGCTGAAACTAAACAACCCGTTTTTACTACTGACGCATGAATAGCAGCCACATCTAAAGGTTTAATCGTGTGAATATTGATAACTTCAGCATGTATCCCTTTTTCTGCTAAAATTTCAGCTGCAACAATAGCTTCCCAAACAAGGTGTCCAGTGGCAAATATACTAACGTCAGAACCTTCAATTAAATGTAATGCTTTGCCAATTTCAAAAACCTGATTTTCAGGAGTAAATACTGGCACAACTGGACGACCAAAACGAAGGTATACTGGGCCTTCATATTCAGCCACAGCAATAGTTGCCGCTTTCGTTTGATTATAATCGCATGGATTAATAACGGCCATACCTGGAAGCATTTTCATTAATCCAATATCTTCAAGTATTTGATGTGTAGCTCCGTCCTCTCCTAATGTTAAGCCAGCATGAGAACAAGCTATTTTAACATTTTTACCTGAGTAAGCAACTGATTGTCGAATTTGATCATATACACGTCCCGTACCAAAGTTGGCAAAAGTAGTCGCAAAAGGGACATACCCTCCAATGGAAAGACCTGCTGCCAATCCAATCATATTAGCTTCTGCAATCCCAGTCTGAAAAAATCTTTCGGGAGAATTTTTAATAAAAGCTTCAAGCTTTAAAGAACCAATTAAATCCGCGCACAAAGCAACGACTTTAGGGTTATTAAGACTTAAATATTCCATTCCAGCTCCAAAGCCAGAACGCGTATCTTTTTTTGTATCGTAAGTAAATAATGCCATTTTTATGAATTAATAATCTCCCAAAGTTTCTTCTAATTGACCAAGCGCTGCCGCAAGTTGCTCATCATTTGGAGCAACACCATGCCATTTGTGACTATGCATCATGAAATCAACGCCCGCTCCCATTTCTGTTTTCATAAGGACCATTACAGGCTTATTGTGTGCCAGAAGTGCTTTAGAAGCTTTAATTACTTCAGTCAGCGCCGACATATCATTACCGTCTACTCGCAATACCTGCCAACCAAATGCTTTATATTTAGCTTCTAAATCAAGGTTATTCATGACCTTTTCAGTTGGCCCATCAATTTGTTGGCCATTCTCATCAATGAAAGCGATTAGATTATTCACACCATGGTGAGGGGCATACATAGCGGCTTCCCAAACTTGCCCTTCATTTTGCTCACCATCTCCCATTAAGCAATAAACAATAGAATTGTCACCATTTAATTTTTTTGCTTGAGCAACACCGATGGCAACACTCAGACCTTGACCCAAAGAACCTGAAGCTATTCGAATACCTTCTAGGTGTTCATGAGGCGTAGGGTGACCCTGTAGGCGGGTATTAAGTTTACGGAAAGTAGCTAATTCACTAACCGGGAAATATCCTCGACGAGCTAAAACACTATAAAGAACAGGTGAGATATGTCCATTAGAAAGGAAGAATACATCTTCATTCAGTCCATTCATTTGAAACTCAACTTTACCTTCTGCATTAGCTTTTAGATTCATTGAATTAAAAAATAATTCAACCAGTAAATCTGTACAACCTAATGATCCTCCTGGATGACCTGATTGGCAACCGTGTACCTGACGCAAAATATCTCTGCGAACCTGAGATGCTATTTTTTGTAATTCTGTTGTTTGCATAATTTTCGATTAGTGGATTTGTTCTGTGTGATTTTTGGTATCCACTTTCGTGATAATATCTGTTATTATTCCCTTGTCATCAATAAGGAAAGTCGTACGGGCTATTCCCATATAACTTTTACCATACATAGATTTTTCAACCCATACACCAAATGCTTCAACAATTTTGTGCGATTCATCTGATATTAATGGGAATTTCAATTGAAATTTGGCAATAAATTTATCGTGTGATTTATTGGTATCTACACTAACACCTAAAACTTGATATCCTTTTGAAGCTAAATAATCTAAATTTTCATTCAGATTGCAGGCCTGTGCTGTACAACCCGGCGTATTATCTTTAGGATAAAAATATAAAACCGTCTTACTGCCAATCAAACTACGTTTAACGCCAGTTGAATCAACAAATTCGAGAATAGGTGCAGAAGAACCAATAGTTAATTCCATATTATTTTATTGCTAGTTCAAAAATATTTTCACCTTGTAAAAAACCTTGTAATGTATCCCCTATTTGAACAGGACCGACTCCAGCTGGTGTACCTGTAAAAATATAATCACCTGTTTTCAAGGTAAAGTATTGAGAGATATCTGCAATTAATTCAGAAATATTCCAAATCATTAAATCAGAACTACCTTTTTGAACAGAATGATGATTTTTAAACAATTCAAATTCAATTGGATGTAAAAAATCTGAATCTAATATAGGTCGCATTTTGGAAACATATGCAGATCCATTAAAGGCTTTTGCCTTTTCCCAAGGCAATCCTTTTTCTTTCAATTTACTCTGAATATCACGGGCCGTAAAATCAATTCCTAATCCTATGGCATCAATATATTTGTGTGCAAATTTCGCTTCAATATTTTTCCCAACTTTACCTACACGATAAACTAATTCAAGTTCATAATGCACATCTGATGAAAAGGATGGATAATAAAAAGATTGAGAATTATCAATTAAAGCTGTGTCTGGTTTAATAAAAATCACAGGATCAGTAGGCTTATCATTAGACAACTCCTTAATGTGATCCACGTAATTTCTACCAACGCAAATTATTTTCATTGGAAACTATTTTAATACCTCTGAAACTAATCTAGCTGCGTCTTTTAATAAAACAGCTGAGAAAACTTTGAGACCAGAGTTGTTAATAATAGCCGCTCCCTCTTCGGCATTCGTACCTTGCAAACGAACGATTATTGGAATATTGATTTCACCAATGTTTTTATAGGCTTCTACAACACCATTTGCAACACGGTCACAACGAACAATACCACCAAAAATGTTAATTAAAATTGCCTTTACATTAGGATCTTGAAGAATTATGCGGAATCCTGCTTCTACCGTTTTGGCATTTGCTCCACCACCAACATCTAAAAAGTTAGCGGGATCTCCACCTGATAATTTAATAATATCCATAGTAGCCATCGCCAAACCTGCTCCATTTACCATGCAACCCACGTTTCCGTCAAGTTTAACATAATTTAGATCATTTTCTGATGCTTCTACTTCCAATGGATCTTCTTCCTCTATGTCGCGTAATACAGCTAAATCTTTGTGACGATATAATGCATTATCATCTAAATTAACCTTTGCGTCAACTGCTAAGATTTTATCATCAGACGTTTTTAATACTGGATTAATCTCGAACATCGATGAATCAGTTTCTACATATGCACGATAAAGTGATTGGATAAACTTAACCATCTCTTTGAAAGCCTGACCACTTAATCCCAAAAGGAAAGCTACTTTACGTGCTTGAAAATCTTGCAAACCAACACGTGGATCAATCCATTCTTTAATAATCTTTTCAGGTGTGTGCTCTGCTACCTCCTCAATATCCATCCCACCTTCCGTAGAAGCCATGATAACATTACACGCACGACCACGATCTAATAATATGGAGATGTAATATTCCTTAGGCTCAGAATCACCTGGATAATAAACATCTTCACTAATTAATACTTTATTTACTTTTTTACCTTCTGGGCCCGTTTGATGTGTGATCAATTGCATGCCAAGAATTTGGGATACACGCTCTTTTACTTCATCTAAATTTTTTGCCAACTTCACTCCTCCTCCTTTACCGCGACCACCCGCATGAATTTGTGCCTTTACTACGAACCAACCAGTTCCAGTTTGTGCTTTTAATGCTTCCGCTGCCGAAACCGAATCTTCGATTTTATCAATAACAATTCCCTCTTGAATTCGTACTCCGTAGCCTTTAAGAATTTCTTTTGCTTGGTATTCGTGAATATTCATTTAGTAAAAATTTTAATTTCGTGAAATTACTATTTATTTGCCAAACTTTTAAAAAGTTCGTATTTCAAATTAATATTCATAGAATAAGCCAATAAAATGTTAGAATTAAAAAATATTTCCAAAACATACGGAACCCAATTAATTCTAGAAGACATCTCATTTACAGCAGAAAGTAAATCACTTGTATCCATACTAGGACCGTCAGGGTCAGGAAAAAGCACCTTACTGCAAATTATTGGATTACTTAATAGACCGAATTCTGGAGAAATTATACTTAATGAATCCTCATATCTCAGCTTACATGGCAAAGAACTTGAAATTTTTAGAAATAAAAATTTAGGCTTTGTCTTTCAATTCCACAATTTATTGAGTGAATTTACTGCTCAAGAGAATATATTAATGCCTATTTATCTTAGGGAAAATAAACAATCAAATTCCGTATTGGATTTACTTAATGTGATTTCAAATACATTGGGGATAAATCATATACTAAAGAAATTCCCCTCAAACCTTTCTGGCGGAGAACAACAAAGGGTGGCTGTAGCACGCGCTTTAATTACACAACCATCATTACTTTTAGCGGATGAACCTACAGGTAACCTAGATAATAAGAACGCAGAAGAGTTGTATGATTTATTCCTTAAAATTAAAGAAGATCATAATCAGCAAATAATCATGGTTACACACAATGAAAAGCTGACCAATCAATCAAATAAAGTAATTTTCCTAGATTCAGGTAAAATCCAATAGCAATTACTGACAATATGTCATAAATTTGTAGTGAAAATTCGTTTTATTTCATGCAAGAGTTAAATATTATTGCTAAATCCGTTGAAGATAACTTAGATGTCCCCCGTATATCTGCAGAGACAAGTGATCCTAGCTTTTTAGGAAAAGTTTATATCGAAAGTTATGGTTGCCAAATGAACTTCGCAGACTCCGAAGTGGTAACTTCAATCTTGATTAATAAAGGATATGGTACTACATCCAACATACAAGATGCTGATACAATTTTATTAAATACCTGCGCCATAAGAGAAAACGCTGAACAGAAAATCAGGCATAGATTACAGACGTTTAAAGCTATCAAAACAAAAAATCCCAAAGTCACCATTGGGATTCTCGGTTGCATGGCAGAACGTTTAAAAACCCAGTTAATTGAAGAAGAGAAGTTGGTTGATTTAGTAGCAGGTCCTGATTCGTATAGAGATCTTCCAAATTTACTAGATCAAATAGAAAATGGTCAAAAAGCTATAAATGTATTCCTTTCCAAAGAGGAAACATATGGAGATATTGAGCCGGTCCGCTTACATACGAACGGTGTTTCTGCATTTGTAAGTATTATGCGCGGATGTGATAATATGTGCTCATTTTGCGTAGTGCCATTTACTAGAGGTCGAGAAAGATCGAGAGATGTGGCTTCCATTCTGAATGAATGTGAAAATTTATTTAATCAAGGATATAGAGAAGTTAATCTTTTGGGGCAGAATGTAGATTCTTACCGATGGATTAATCCTACAACATATGAGATCATCACTTTTGATAAATTAATACAACTAACGGCTCAAATTAATCCTGACTTGCGTATTCGTTTTTCCACCTCGCACCCTAAAGACATTACAAATGAAGTCTTGCACGCCATGGCTGCCTATCCGAATATTTGCAAGAATATACATTTACCAGCGCAAAGTGGAAGCAACCGTATCCTTGAATTAATGAATCGAACATATTCCAGAGAGTGGTATTTAGATCGAATTAGTGCCATTCGTGAGATTCTTGGACCTGAATGTGGCATTTCTCATGATATCATTGCTGGATTTTGTACAGAAACCGACGAAGATCATTTGGCAACATTAGACTTATTAAATAGCGTTGTATTTGACTTTGGATACATGTTTGCCTATTCTGAAAGACCAGGCACACCAGCAGCCAAAAAACTACGTGATGATGTACCTGATCATATTAAGTCTAAACGATTACAAGAGATTATAGATCTTCAGCGTAAGCATTCCGGTATACGAAATAATCAAATGATTGGTAAAATACAGCGAGTTCTAGTTGAAGGAAATTCAAAGAAATCAGATCTACATCATTTTGGTAAAACAGATAACAATAAAGTAGTTGTGTTTAAAAAAGGTTTAGAGACTATAGGAAGTTATGTAGATGTAAAAATCACTTCCTGCACGACTGGCACCTTACTTGGACAATTAATTTAAGTGACATCATATGGATAACTCACATATTGCTAGTATAAAAGCTAGATTTGGGATCATAGGAAATTCACCTGCATTAATCCATGCTATTTCAATTGCAGAGCAAGTAGCGGCAACGGACATGACTGTATTAATTACGGGTGAAAGCGGATCAGGAAAAGAATCCTTTTCTAAAATCATACATGCTTTATCGAAGCGGAAACACGGTCAGTTTATTGCGGTAAATTGTGGTGCAATACCCGAAGGTACCATTGATTCTGAATTATTTGGTCATGAAAAGGGATCGTTTACAGGTGCCATTGAAGCAAGAAAAGGATATTTTGAAGTTACAGATGGTGGTACCATTTTTTTGGATGAGATTGCAGAAATGCCCTTAGGTACTCAAGCACGTTTATTGCGTGTTTTAGAGAATGGGGAATTTTACCGCGTAGGTTCTTCAAAAGTTCAAAAAACAAATACACGCGTTGTAGCCGCTACAAACTTAAATCTTCAAGATGCTATTGAAAAAGGAAAATTTAGAGAAGATTTATTTTACAGATTATGTACCGTACCCATTTTTGTTCCTCCCCTTCGTGAACGTGGGGCAGATATAGAATTATTGTTTCGAAAATTTACAACTGACTTTTCAGAAATACATCGAGTTAGGCCTATTTCACTAACGAATGAAGCCAAAATTTTGTTAGAAAAACAGCATTTTCCAGGTAATATAAGGCAGCTTAAGAATTTGGCAGAACAAATCTCGATATTGGAAGTTGGCGACCGAATATTAGATGACAAAAAACTTCAAGAGTATATTCATTTCAATGAGCCTAAAATGAAGTCTACAATCATTAGAAGCGATGGCTTTAGTCAATCAGAAGGGATGAATGAAAGAGAAATTCTATATAAGATATTATTTGATTTAAAGAGGGATGTAACTGAATTAAAAAAAATACTTTTGAAAGTAATGGAGACTGGGAATACGAATGCATTTGATGTCATTAATGAAAATTTGGATTTGTTCTCTGATGTGAACTATTCTCCTTCCTCATCCATAAAAAGTATTGGTCAAGTTTCAAATACCAATTTAACACCAATTGAAAGCTCTATTTCCATAGTTCCGGAAGCAGCAATTAATGAATTTGAAGATTCAAATTTTGAAGAAATAATAACACCAAGTCAAGACGTAACATTATCATTAGAAAAACAAGAGAAGGAAATCATTATTCGAGCGCTCAAAAAAAACAGAAATAAGCGCAAGTATGCAGCCAAAGATTTAGGAATATCAGAAAGAACGCTATATCGAAAAATTAAACAATATGACCTGGAAAGTATTACTTTTTAATGTAAGAAACATTTTAGTTTTTGGAATCTTGGGAAGTATGGTTTCCTGCTACAGTTTCAAAGGAGCAAGTCTTTCACCAGATTTAAAAACAATACAAATTTCAAACATAAGAATGGAAACTGCTGGAGGACCCAGTAATTTAAGTTTAACCATGAATGAAAGTTTGAAAGAATACTTTCAGCGGAATAGTACATTAAAAATAACGAATCAAAACCCAGATCTTCAAATTGAGGGCACCATCATTGGATACGATTTAACTCCACAAGCTCCCACTTCTGATGATAAAGCAGGATTAAATAGACTTACCTTACGCGTTCAATTTCAGTTGACAAATAGGTTGGATGAAAGTAAGAATTTCGACCAAGAGTTTTCTTTTTATCAAGATTTTCCTCAAAATCAAACGTTAAGTCAAGTTGAAAAAAACTTACTCCCAAAATTAACTGATCAAATTATTTTAGATCTTTTTAACAAAATTGCTGGAGATTGGTAATATGGAATCTAAGAAATCACAAGAACTTTATTTATTATTGAATAGATACGATCGTACCAATGAATCGATTCAATCCAATTTAAAAGAATGCGCCTCTAACTATCCGTACTTTTATCTTTTGAATTGGAATTTTAGACTAGATACTTTGCATCAGCGAAAAATTGCTTTGCAATCACTATTTAGATCTCAATACTATTTTTCTATAGTAGATGCACCTGTACATCAATATCAAGTTAACTTGAATGAATCTACCAATTACCTGAGTGACCAAAACAAGATCATTGATGAATTTTTAACGAATTCACCATCATTAACTAGGCTTAAAAAATCTGCTGATGATGTTAGCGAAATTAATGACTTATCAGAAATACCATTTTCACCACCTATTTCTGAAACATTTGCTATCATATTAATAAAACAAGGTAAAATTTCACTTGCGATTGATATATACACAAAATTAATGTTGTCTAAACCTGAAAAAAGGCTTTACTTTGCATCTCAAATTTCAGAATTGTCTAAATTATTAAATCAGAATTAAATATGTTCACCTTACTTATTTCTTTAATTGTTTTGTTTTCGGCCCTACTCATAATCCTAATTTTGGTTCAAAATCCTAAAGGTGGTGGAATTAGTGGTGAATTTTCTTCATCAGGTGCTACTCAAATGTTTGGTGTACAAAAAACTGGAGACCTAGTGGAACAACTAACTTGGGGTTTTTCAATTGCTATACTTGTATTAGTATTAGTGACAAATTTCACATTATCCTCAGGAAATACGGAAGGTATTCAATCCATAAATGTAGAAAAAGCAGCTACAAAAACATTGCCCACGGCTCCTGCACCAGTATCGGTTCCGGCTCCGGCAACAAAATAATATAACTGACAAATTTTCAGTCATTCATGCGTGGCATGCATATTGTATATGATGTCATGCATTTCTTTTTTTTAGAAAGCAGCATAAATGTTATTAATCTTTTAATTTATACAAACATGTCAAAATTAACTATTAAGCCCTTAGCAGATCGGGTTATCGTGGAACCTGCTGCAGCTGAAGAGAAAACAGCTTTTGGAATTATCATTCCTGACACAGCAAAAGAAAAACCACAAAAGGGAATTGTTGTAGCTATTGGTAATGGTAAAAAAGATGAGCCTATCACCGTTAAAGTTGGTGATGAAGTTTTATATGGCAAATACTCAGGTACTGAAATAACTATCGAAGGAAAAGACTATTTGATCATGCGAGAGTCTGACATTTTTGCAGTTTTATAATTAATTAAACCGAATACACATATATACATACTATGGCAAAGGAATTATATTTCGACAGCGAAGCGCGCGAAAAAATGAAAAGAGGGGTTGATACCCTTGCAAATGCAGTTAAAGTAACATTGGGTCCGAAAGGTAGAAATGTTATTATTGATAAGAAGTTTGGTTCACCTTCCATTACAAAAGATGGTGTTTCTGTGGCTAAAGAAATTGAGTTGGAAGATGCTGTTGAGAATATGGGAGCTCAATTAGTTAAAGAAGTAGCTTCAAAAACAGCTGATCAAGCTGGAGATGGTACTACAACTGCGACAGTACTTACGCAAGCAATTTATACCATTGGATCTAAAAACGTTGCTGCTGGTGCCAATCCTATGGATTTAAAGAAAGGTATTGAAAAAGCTGTTGAAGCAATTGTTTCCAATCTTAAGGGTCAATCTAGACCTATTACAACGTCTAATGAAATTGCTCAAGTAGCAACTATCTCTGCTAATAACGATTTTGAAATTGGTACAATGATTTCAAACGCGATGGATAAAGTGGGTCGTGAAGGTGTTATTACCGTAGAAGAAGCACGTGGTACGGAAACTGAAGTAAAAACTGTAGAGGGTATGCAATTCGATAGAGGTTATCTTAGCCCCTATTTTGTTACGAATACAGAGAAGATGGAAGTGGAATTAGAGAAGCCTTTTATTTTGATCTCTGAGAAGAAGGTATCATCCATGAAAGAGTTACTTCCAGTTTTAGAAGCAGTTGCACAAACTGGACGTCCCTTGTTAATCATTTCTGAAGATGTAGATGGTGAAGCATTAGCCACTTTAGTTGTTAACAAAATCCGTGGTGCTCTGAAAGTTGCAGCTGTTAAAGCTCCAGGATTTGGTGACCGTAGAAAAGCAATGCTAGAGGATATTGCCATTCTTACTGGTGGTACCGTTATCGCAGAGGAAAGAGGATTTAAATTGGAGAATGCGACTATTGAATACTTAGGACAAGCAGAAAAAATAATCATTGATAAAGACAATACGACAGTTGTCAATGGTGTAGGATCTTCAGATGATATTGCAAATCGCGTAAATCAAATTAAAGCGCAAATTGAAAATACGACATCTGATTATGATCGTGAGAAATTGCAAGAGCGTTTAGCTAAGTTATCTGGTGGAGTTGCCATTTTATATATTGGAGCAGCGACAGAGGTAGAAATGAAAGAGAAAAAGGATCGTGTTGATGATGCATTACACGCAACACGAGCTGCAGTAGAAGAAGGCATCGTTGCTGGTGGAGGTGTTGCCTTGATTCGTGCCATTAGTTCTTTGGAAGGATTGAAGGGTGAGAATGAAGATCAGACAACAGGTATTAACATTATTCGTCAAGCAGTAGAGTCTCCATTACGCACTATTGTTGCCAATGCTGGCGGCGAAGGTTCCGTAGTAATTAATGCGGTAAAGGCTGGTAAAGATGATTTCGGATATAACGCACGCGAAGACAAATACGAAAATATGATTGCGGCAGGTATCATTGACCCGACTAAAGTTACTCGTTTAGCTTTAGAAAATGCAGCATCAATCGCAGGTCTATTATTAACAACCGAGTGTGTCATTGCAGATAAACCTGCAGCTGAAGCACCACATGCGCACCCTCCAGGAGGTGGCATGGGTGGAATGATGTAAAATTTAGTCTACTTTTTAATAAAAAACTCCTCATATTTGAGGAGTTTTTTATTTTATGTAACATATGAAAAGAATTGCCATTGATATGGATGATGTAATGGGAGATACAACTCTTAAAATCATCCAAAACGTTAATCAAATTACAAATAGTGCTTACACCTATGAAAGTTTAATGAGTAATGACATGGCGCTAAAGCAAGGTTTTTATGATCTATATATAAATAATAATAGTTTTTTATGGGAACCAGGATTTTTTGTTGATATCCCAGTAAAAGAAAATGCAGTTGATGTTATAAAATCATTGAATGATTCCTATGAAATATTTGTGGTTTCTGCGGCAACTGAATTTCCTAATTCGTTAAAGGAAAAAATTGATTGGTTACAAAAGAATTTTCCATTTATATCTTGGCAAAATATCGTATTCTGTGGACATAAACATATGATCAAAGCAGATTACCTCATTGACGATCATGAAAAAAATTTAGTCACATTCACAGGTAAACCTCTCCTATTTTCTGCACCACATAATTTACATTTAACTTCTTATGAACGTGTATCCTCTTGGTTAGATGTTAAATCAAAACTACTCTAGTGTACATATGGTGAAGTCACGCGTTGGTATTGGTATACTTTTTTTATTGTGTGGATTTAATTTTGCTAGTTGGGCAACGAGAATTCCTGATTTTAAACAATTATTGCACCTTTCAGACGCTGCATTAGGAACCGTATTAATGGGACTCCCAATTGGCTCTTTGGTGTCATTACCTTTAGCTGGTATATTAATCGCCAAGTATAACTCTAAAATTATATGTTTACTGGCCGTTTGCATGTATATAGTCATTATTCCATTAATCGGTTACAGTCAAAATGCTTTACAATTATTCAGTAGTTTATTTCTTTTTGGTATGTCTGGTGATATTTTAAACATTAGCATGAATACTCAAGTGGTCGCCCTTGAAAAGAAACTTGCAAAAATATTAATGTCTTCCTTTCATGCTATTTTTTCAGTTGGTCTAATGTTGGGAGCTCTAATAGGCAGTTTAACGGTTACATTTAAATTGGGACTAAATACACATTTTTGGGCTATCGCATGTATCAATTTAGCTCTAATACCAACTTTCTATTTTTTCTTGTTGCCAGATGAAGAAAGATCACAAAATGATCATGCTAGCTCATCTATATTAAGTTTAGATAAATATTTAATAACATTGGCATTGATTGCATTTTGTGGCATGCTTTGCGAGGGTGCCATGGCAGATTGGATAACATTATACTTTAAAGAAAATGTGGCTTCCCGTATATTTCCACAAACTATCGGTTTTACATCTTTTGCCAGTGCCATGGTTGTAGGTAGATTAGCTGGCGACTATTTATCAAATCAATTCAATGTAAAAAGGATTCTTGTAGTGAATGGATTATTAATCTCAATAGGTATTTTCATGACCATTAACTCCTCTTTCGAATTCGTAAAAATTTTAGGGTGTTTCATAGCAGGTCTAGGTATCTCTACCATTGTTCCATTGATCTATTCAAAAGCAGGAACACAGGAAAAAATACAACCATCTATAGCCATTGCGGGTGTATCAACGATAGCATATATTGGTTTTTTAATTGGACCGGTAGTCATTGGTTATTTAGCGGATTTATTTAGCTTACAGTATGCTTTGATTTTATTAATTATAATGGGAGTAACGGGTAGTTTACTTGCTAAAACATTATTACCAAATTCGGCCAAATAATATGTTTATTCATTATCAAAAACCAATTGCATCACTGGAGCCTTACATAGATCATTTATGGGAAAAATCTGTGTCTACTTTATCGGATATTCCATATGAAATCGAAACAATTTTCCCTGAAGATCAACTAAATATTACGTTTACGTTAGGAAATCCATATTATCGAGCACAAAAGGACCCCGCTAAGTTTGAAGAAATAAATACACATGTTGTAGAAGCTTTACATACGATTCCTAGCTATTACAAACACGCATTAGGGAATCATATATTTGGAATTAAGTTTAAGATTGGAGGATTGTTTCCGTTTGTAGGAACTTCATTTAAACAAATAGTCAACACGACCATTTTATTACATGATTTTTTGCCCATTCATTCAGATGATATCAAACAAATCATACATGCTGATTCGTTTGAATCAAGGTGCGATCTTTTTCAAAATTTTCTAATCAATTTATTAGTTCCAAAACGCAAAGAGAAACTAGATCGTTTAAATAATTATTTATGTAAAGAAGAAGAATTTAGCCAACTAAATGACTCTGCATACAAGACACTTATGCGACTATTTATTGAAGTAACTGGAATAACTCCAAAAGAATATATTCAGATAAAACGCATTAATCAATCCCTGTCCCAAATATCTCAGAAGAAAGATGTTAAAAGCCATGAACTAGCAGATATGCTAGGTTTTTATGATTCTGCGCATTTTACGAATGAATTCAAGAAATATACGGGTAAGACTCCTAAAGGGTTCAAAAGTGAAATTTCATCAACTGTTTCTAGTGAAATTGTTCAAGAATTTAGACAATATATCTCTCCAGAGCATTTATTATTCTATACGTCAAAAGTACACGCGCAGAAATAGTCTATTTTTTACAATATATATTAATTTTTAATTCTCAAAATTGCAGAAATTTAAAAAATATGAATAAACATTTACTTTTTTGGTCCATAACTGTTGGTTTAGGTGGTATGCTCTTTGGCATGGATATGACAGTTATTTCTGGAGTTGAAAGTACCATTAAAGAGTTATGGAATTTAGATGATTGGACACATGGTTTTGCCATGGCAACAGCTCTTTATGGAACTGTATTAGGTGCTGCTTTCGGTGGAATTCCAGCTGACAAATTTGGAAGAAAGAAGACACTACTGTGGATAGGTTTAAGTTTTTTAATATCTTCTATTGGTGCTGCACTGGCAAATGATGTAAATAGTTTTATGATTTTTCGCTTTTTAGGTGGTCTTGGCATTGGTGCCTCATCTGTAGTAGCCCCTATTTATATATCAGAAATTGCGCCTGCAAAACATCGCGGTAAACTAGTTATTTCATTTCAGCTTAATATTGTTTTAGGAATATTATTGGCCTATGTTTCCAATTACTGTTTAAATGGTCTAGGGGAAAATGATTGGAGATATATGCTAGCCATAGTGGGTCTTCCGAGTCTATTATTTTCTATTCTTATTCTATTTACACCAGAAAGTCCTACATTCCTTTTATTGAATAAAAATGATCGTGCTGGTGCACAAAAAATACTATCCAAGGTAGATCCGGATTCAGAGGAAACCATTAATCGAATATTGGCAAATAAATCCACCACTAATCAGGTAGATCGACTTTTCACAAGTAAATACTTTAAGCCGTTGTTATTGGCCTTTTTCTTTTCATTTTTCAATCAAGTGTCTGGTATTAATGCAGTGCTATACTATGCACCAAGAATTTTCGAAAAAGCTGATTTAGATAAATCTAGTGCGTTATTGCAATCTGCAGGCATTGGTGTTGCCAACTTGATTTTTACCCTTTTAGGTTGGTATTTAATCGATCGTGTAGGTCGGAAAATATTGATGTATATCGGCTCAATAGGATACATCGTATCATTGTTATTAATCGCCTATTCATTTTATAGCAGTACATTTGAATTAGTACCTGTGTACATTTTTGCATTTATCGCTGCGCATGCTATCGGTCAAGGATCAGTCATTTGGGTGTTTATTTCAGAAATATTCCCCAATTCTGTAAGAGCTTCTGGGATGGCCTGGGGATCATTAACACATTGGATACTAGCAGCATTAATCACTAATTTCTTTCCTATTTTTACAACATTATTTGGCGAAACCTATATCTTTTTATTTTTTGCAGGAATGATGGTTTGCCAGTTAATTTACGTGAAGTTCTGGATGCCTGAGACCAAAGGAGCTACATTAGAAGATCTAGAAAAACAAATCGTATTACATTAGACATTGAGTTATGATTCAGTTTGACCCGAATAGCAATAAGCCTAAATACCAACAGTTAATTGATGGTATCGTGCAGGCCATTGATTTAGGCGAACTTGAACGAGGCAAGCAGTTGCCATCCATTAATGCCGTAGCAAGTGAATTCAGCATGGCAAGAATGACCGTAACAAAAGCATATGATGAACTCAGAGAACGTGGTTTAATTACTTCACACCATGGAAAAGGTTTTTATGTTTCCAGTACAGATACAAGAAGTGCTATGCATGTGTTTATCTTAATGGATGCATTAACGCCGTACAAAGAGATTCTTTTAGATAGTATATTGGATAATTTAGGCCCAGATGTTACCCATGCGTTATTCTTTCACTATCATGATATCAAGTTATTTGAATCCTTAATTAATGATAACATTGGTAAGTTTAATCATTATATCGTCTTACCTCATTTTAACATAAGTGTCGCAAAAATTCTAGCTAAAATTCCGAAAGAGAAATTGTTAGTGCTAGATATCGATGTTAAAGAGTTCGGAGCAGATTACTCTATTTTGTATCAAAATTTTGAACAAAATATGCTTCTTGGTTTAACTGAGAGCCTTTCTAAGATAAAAAAGTATTCCAGTTTAAATTTAGTTTTAAGTAGCAAGAGTTTTCAATATACACCTCAAGGTATCATTAACGGATTTACCATGTTTTGCGAAAAGCATCAAATAAATTATGATATTATACCCGATCTAGAAGAGGAGTATGATGTAGTTAAAAACAATGCTTATATCGTTTTTAGAGAATTTGATCTAATAAAAATGATCAATTGGTGTACTAAGAAGGAATGGAAATTTGGAAAAGAAATTGGAGTCATTTCCTATGATGATACGCCTTTAAAAGAAATTATCTCAGAAGGAATTTCTGTGATTTCAAATGACTTTTATTTAATGGGTAAGCGGGCTGCAGAAATGATTTTGAACAAAGAAAAAGGAAGATTTTCAAACGATTATTATTTCATTGATCGTCACTCTATTTAATATTGAGGTTTACGTTAATCCAATCCCCATCTAAATTGGCATTATACTTCTTATAAAATTCAATTGCGGGTTTATTCCAATCTAAAACTTGCCACATTAAACCAGAACAATTGCTTTTTTTAGCCTCTTCAATAGCTAAATCCAATAACATCTTTCCCATTCCAAGTCCTCTGAATTCCTCTTTTATGTATAAATCTTCTACATATAAACGTTTACCCTTCCACGTAGAAAATCTAAAATACCACAAACAAAATCCGGCAAGTCTTCCATCAAAATATGCCAAATTACAATCAAACAAAGGATTATCGTGGAATCCATTGGATATATAATCTTGAATCGTCGCTGTTACTTCTTGTGGAGCTTTTTCAAATAAAGCTAACTCATGTACAAGTAAAAGTATATCATTCACATCGGACGAAACCGCTTTTCGTATCGTTATCATAATTAATTCAAACTGCGTAATTTGGTTAATAATTGATTGAAATCTTCTGGAAATTCACTTTCAAACTGAACCCAATCCTTTGATTTAGGATGTTCAAATCCTAAAGAAAATGCATGCAAAGCTTGCCTAGGACATGTTTTAAACATATTATCTACAAATTGTTTAAAGTTAGCCATCGTACTCATAAAGCGAATTTTATCGCCTCCATAAGAAGCATCAGATAGTAAGGGATGGCCAATAGATTGCGCATGCGCACGAATCTGATGTGTTCTGCCTGTTTCTAAATTGAACTTAACCAATGAGCAGAAACCAAAGGTTTCAATTACTTCATAATGAGTGATCGCTAATTTTCCCTCTTCGCTATCTTCAGGCAAAATGGTCATAATTTTTCTGTCCTTCGGACTTCGCGTAATTTTTCCACGAAGAGTTCCTTTTAGTTCTTTGGGGACACCCCAAAGTATGGCGAAATAGGTTCGCTCAATTGTATGCTCAAAAAACTGTTTAGCAATAAATGTTAATGCAAATTCTGACTTAGCCACAACCAAAAGACCTGAAGTATCTTTATCAATCCGATGAACTAATCCAGGACGAATATCACTAGATCCAGGTAAATTTTGACAATGAAATAGCAGACCATTCACTAACGTACCACTCCAATTACCATGAGCCGGATGTACAACCATACCTGGAGCCTTATTCACAACCATGATGTCACTATCCTCAAATAATATATTAATGGGTAAATCTTCAGGTATAAGCTCTGTATCTCGTGGTGGTTGAGCAAATGATATAGAAATAGCATCATAAGGCTTAACCTTATAATTGGATTTAATCAAATTTCCATTGACACGAACTGACCCTGCAGATATTCCTGTTTGAATTCTAGATCGACTTGTATTTGAAATTTTCAATAATAAATACAAATCAATTCTCATTAATTGTTGACCTTTGTCAACTATAAAATTATAATGCTCAAATAAATCATCTTCAGATTCTAATTGATCTACCTCTTGGTCCATGGACATACATTTATTTGAAAGTAAAACACTACAACTGCCCTCTCCTATTCAGGAATTAAGTCATTCTCTTTTTAAAGAAGCAAATGTCCGTGTATTTATAAAAAGGGATGATTTAATTCATCCAATAATATCGGGCAATAAATGGCGCAAATTAAGAGAATATATTTGTTTAGCGAAAGAATTCCCACAATTACCCTTGGTAAGTTTTGGCGGTGCATATTCAAATCATTTATATGCTTTAGCATTTATAGGGCATGAATTTAAATTACCTACTGTGGGCATTATTCGTGGAAATGAGTTGAATAAATCTAGTAATCCGTTTTTGGAACAAATGTTCAACTGGGGTATGGAATTACATTTTATCACTCGTGAAGATTATAAAGAAAAAATTTCACCCATAATCAGAGACTCAATACTTATTCCTGAAGGTGGATATAGTGAAATTGGAATAAGCGGAATACAAAATTTGGTCAATGAAATTGAAAACTGTAACCCCAGTCATATAATTACAGCAGTAGGAACAGGGACTACCGCATTTGGAATTCATAAATACTTACAGAAACCGGTCATCGGCGTATTAACTTTAAATAACCTAGCCGAAATTAAGCACCATGAAGATGCATTAAATTCTTCAGGTATTACATGGAAAACAGAATATATCATGGGAAAATATGCGAAAGAAACCCCCATTCTTGATGAATTTTGCCAATCTTTTGAAGAACAACATCAAATCAAAATAGAGCCTATATATACAGGTAGAATGTTTTATGGATTGTATGATATGATTGAAAAGAGAGCCTTCCCAAATGGTTCAACAATTTTGGCCATACATACAGGTGGAATAAAATTACCCCACTGATCCCTCTAAAGAAACGGCTAATAGCTTCTGAGCTTCCACGGCAAACTCCATGGGAAGTTGATTCAAAACCTCTTTAGCATAACCGTTTACAATTAACGCAACGGCCGTTTCTGACGATAAACCACGCTGATTACAATAAAATATTTGGTCTTCGCCAATTTTCGAGGTGGTAGCTTCATGCTCAACAGAAGCCGTATTGTTTTTCACCTCTAAATATGGAAAGGTATGAGCACCACATTTATCACCAAGTAATAATGAGTCACATTGAGAGAAATTCTTAGCCTTTTCTGCTTTTCGGGAAACTTGAACTAGACCACGGTATGAATTTTGAGAAAACCCAGCAGAAATACCTTTAGATACAATTCGTGATTTTGAATGCTTACCTAAATGAATCATTTTAGTCCCAGTATCTGCTTGTTGATAATTATTAGTTACAGCCACTGAATAAAACTCTCCTATCGAATAATCTCCTTTTAAGACAACAGATGGATACTTCCAGGTTACAGCTGAACCAGTTTCAACTTGTGTCCATGACAATTTTGAATGTGCTCCATCGCAAATTCCACGTTTCGTAACAAAATTGTAAATACCGCCTTTACCTTCTTTGTCACCCGGATACCAGTTTTGAACAGTCGAATATTTAACGTCTGCACCCTTGTGTACAAAAATTTCTACCACAGCAGCATGTAGTTGATTTTCATCACGTTGTGGAGCTGTACATCCTTCTAAATAACTTACATAAGAATCTTCATCAGCAATAATCAATGTACGTTCAAATTGACCTGTACCTGCTGCATTAATTCTAAAATAAGTAGAAAGTTCCATAGGACAACGAACACCTTTAGGGATATAGCAAAACGAGCCATCTGAAAAAACAGCAGCATTTAAAGCAGCAAAGAAGTTATCCTTTACAGGAACAACACTACCCAAATACTTTTTAACTAATTCCGGGTGCTCTTTAACAGCTTCAGAAATGGAACAAAAAATAATGCCTTTCTCAGCTAAAGTTTCCTTATATGTAGTAGCTACGGATACAGAATCAATAACAGCATCAACAGCCACAGCAACCCCAGAAATACGTTTTTGCTCGTCTAATGAAATACCTAATTTATTAAACGTCTCGAGTAATTCCGGATCAATCTCATCCAATGAATTAATTGTTTTCTTAGGCTTGGGCGCAGAATAATACTTTAATGCTTGATAAATTGCAGGCGTATAGTTGAGGTTAGCCCAAGTAGGCTCTTGAAGAGTTTTCCAATGTCTAAAAGCTGCTAATCTCCATTCAAACATCCACTCTGGTTCATTCTTTTTATCTGAAATGAAACGTATTGTAGATTCATCTAGCCCAATAGGAGCTTCATCTGTATCAAAATGAGATTCAAATCCATATTTATATTCTGAATTTGTAACTTCTACTAAAATATCGTCTTGATTTTCTGCCATTTCGAACTAATTTTTGAAATGCAAAATTACAAAGGAAAATGAAGAAAAATATACTTTATTTAGAATTACTCTAAATAGTTTAAAATAATGGTGTATTACGTATTAAACTTTCTTCTAAAGAGATAAAAGTTTCTGTCCGCTGAATACCTGTAACACGTTGAATTTTATCATGTAACACCTCACGTAAGTGCTGCGTATCCCGACAAATAATTTTAGCAAAAATACTGTAAATCCCGGTAGTATAATGAATATTTACAACCTCTGGTATAGCTTCTAATTGCTTTGCTACATCTTCATACATAGAGCTTTTATCCAAATAAATACCTAAAAAGGCAGATATATCCCAGCCAATTTTGGAATAGTCAATTAACAATTGAGCACCTTTGACAATACCTAGAGATTCCATTTTTTTCATACGTACATGCACAGTCCCACCGGAAACATCTAATCGCTGACCTATTTCAGTATAGGGTAAATTAGCATTTGCCACCAATATCTCAAGTATTTTATAATCTAAAGGATCTAAATCAATCTTCTTTTCCATATGATATTTTTAATAAATTGGCTAAAATTTTATATAATTTCCAACAAACTTATATTTTTTTTAAAATATTTTGAATATTTATATTCGTTAGCTTATATTTGCATAACGATAATTACAAAGGTAGTTATTTTTTCACTGTAGGGTGATGAAACTGGCAGACGTGCCCTCCTGTCTCGGGGGTGGTGATTCTAGGATAAACACGGCATAATGGGTTGACCACTAAATCAGTTCTGTGTCGAGGCTAACTACACCTTGGAGGTTCGAATCCTTCTCCTACAGCATTTTGATTAATTTGTTTTTAGTTTGTTGATGAAGTGTAATGTTAAAAGCAATTCTATTTTAGAATTGCTTTTTTTTATTTGGATAAAGTCTATAAATTAGATAGAAATAATAGTATAAACCAAATCAATCATGTCACTTCATTTAGGCGATGTCGCACCAGACTTTACTGCAGTTACTACTAAAGGCCCTATTAGCTTCCATGAATGGATAGCTGATTCATGGGTTTTGTTATTCAGTCATCCTGCTGATTTTACTCCAGTTTGCACAACAGAATTAGGCAAAACAGCTTTATTATCAGATGATTTCAAAAAAAGAGGTGTTAAAGTTATTGCCATTTCAGTGGATGACTTAGCCTCACATAATTTATGGGTACCTGATATTGAAGAGGTTAATTCTGTACAGGTTAATTTTCCAATTATAGCAGATCCAGACAGAAAAGTTGCTTTGCTATACGATATGATCCATCCAAATGCTTCTGAAAAAGCTACTGTACGTTCCGTATTTATTATTGGACCCGATAAAAAGATAAAATTAACGTTAACCTACCCCGCTTCTACGGGTCGCAATTTTACTGAAATTCTTCGCGTGATTGATTCATTACAGTTAACAGCTGATTATAAGGTAGCAACACCAGCAGATTGGAATTATGGCGATGACGTAATCATTATTCCAGCTGTATCGAATGATGAGGCCCTTACTCGATTTCCTAAAGGGTTTACAACCGTTAAGCCATATCTAAGAAAAACTCCACAACCAAACCTGTAAAAAGAATAAAAAATACAATTAAAGGGGTATAAGGTCAACTTATCCTCCTTTTTTAATAAAAAGGAATATCGTATTTTTGAATATTATAAAGCCAAAAGTATACTCAATGACATTTTCAAATATCGCCTTCTCTAAGACTAAGGCTTATCAAGATTTACTCCAAGATCGCCAAAGACTATCACAAACACACCTAATTAGCTTGTTTCAAAAAGATGCTAATAGACAATCAAAATACAACATACTTGACCAAGATATTTTATTGGATTTTTCCAAAAATATCTTTGATGAGATTACATTTAGTCACTTAATCGACCTAGCGCACGAATGTCATGTAACTGATGCTATTCAAGCTCAATTTTCTGGTTCGAAAATTAACCAAACTGAAGATCGTGCTGTATTACATACAGCATTACGTGCTAAAGCCAATCATTCCATTCTTGTTGATGGTGAAAATATTATACCCAAAATACAAGCTGTAAAATCTCACATGAGAGAGTTTACAAATCAAGTAATATCTGGAGATTGGAAAGGTTATTCGGGAAAAGAGATTACGGATGTGGTTAACATTGGAATTGGTGGATCAGATTTAGGCCCCGTCATGGTAACTGAAGCACTAAAGCCCTACAAAAATCACCTAAACATTCATTTTGTAAGTAATGTTGATGGAACTCATATCGCTGAAACCTTAAAAAAGGTGAATCCAGAAACAACTTTGTTTCTTATCGCTTCAAAAACATTTACGACACAAGAAACCATGGCCAATGCATTTTCTGCACGTAACTGGTTTTTAGATGTTGTTAAAGATGAACAAGCTGTATCTAAGCATTTTGTCGCTTTATCAACAAATGCGAAAGCGGTTAGTGAATTTGGGATCGATGTGGCAAATATGTTTGAGTTTTGGGATTGGGTTGGTGGTCGTTATTCACTTTGGTCGGCCATCGGATTATCCATTTCATTATCCATTGGTTTTGAAAATTTTGAACTTCTATTAGCAGGCGCCCACGAAATGGATACGCATTTTGCAACAGCCTCTTTTGACAAAAACATGCCCGTTGTACTAGCCTTATTAGGTATTTGGTACGTAAATTTCTTTGGAGCTGCTACACATGCTATTTTACCATACGACCAATACATGCATCGATTTGCAGCGTATTTCCAACAAGGAGATATGGAATCGAATGGCAAAACAGTAGATAGAAATGGCAATCGGGTAGATTATGCTACTGGACCCGTTATTTGGGGCGAACCAGGTACCAATGGACAGCATGCTTTTTATCAATTAATTCACCAAGGTTCTCAATTGATTCCAGCAGATTTTATTGCCCCAGCCATTACGCACAACAACATAGGTAACCATCATACACTGCTCATGTCGAACTTTTTTGCTCAAACCGAAGCTTTGATGAATGGCAAAACCAAAGAAGTCGTAGAAGAAGAACTGAAAAAAGCCGGTAAAAGTGAAGCAGAAATAAAGAAACTTAGTCCATTTAAGGTGTTTGAGGGAAATAAGCCAACTAACTCAATTTTAGTTAAGCAAATAACACCCAAAACCCTTGGCGCATTAATTGCCATGTATGAACACAAGATTTTTGTACAAGGTGTTATTTGGAATGTATTTTCTTATGATCAATGGGGTGTAGAATTAGGGAAGCAATTAGCCAATTCAATCTTACCCGAATTAGAGAATAATGAAAAAATCCACTCGCATGATAGTTCTACGAATGGATTAATCAATCAATTTAAAGCATGGCGCTAGTTAAGCGCTCGCACTAAATCTGAAATGGAGAGCACACTTTGTTCTCCATTTTTCATATTTTTTAGGGTTACCGTCCCATCTTTTATTTCCTGTTCCCCTATCACGCCCACAAATGGAATGCCTTTTTTGTCGGCGAACTCAAAGGACTTCTTAATTTTAGCTATATCAGGATAAACTTCGATAGCTAAGTTCTCCTTACGTAATTCATTTGCTATTCTTATGGCGACAGACTGACCTTGTTCATCAAAATAGGTCAACAATAATTTACTCGCACTTAATTGAATATCAGGAAACAAATTTAACTCACGCATGACATCGATAATTCGTTCGATACCAAATGAAATACCAACCCCACTCATATTAGGCAATCCAAATGCTTCCGTAAGGTTATCATAACGGCCACCACCAACGATCGAACCGAATGGGAGATCTGACGCTTTACCCTCATAAATTAAACCTGTGTAATAGCTTAATCCTCTAGCTAATTTAAAATCAAAATACACGTTTGAGTTATCTAATCCATTCAAAGAAGACAAATACAAAACCGATTTGATTTCAGCGAGACCTGCTAAGCCTATAGAATTTCCAGCCAAGAAATCAGTTAATAGCTGAACCTTTTCATCATTAGTGCCTTCAAAATGAAATAACCTTTGTAATGCTTCAATTTGCGTAGCAGCAAAACCATTAGATTCTAACTCACTAGCGACAGCATCCCATCCTGTCTTATCTAACTTATCTATAGCAATTGCAAAAGGGGTAAATAAATCAGCGGCACCTATCACCTCAACTATTCCTGTGAGTATTTTACGCGAATTAATTATCAGATTTGCTTTTAGGCCTAAACCTTGAAAGATCGCTTGGAACAAAGCAATCAACTCCGCTTCATTCACTAAGGATTCTGATCCAATGATATCAGCATCACATTGATAAAATTCTCTGTAACGACCTTTTTGTGGACGGTCAGCCCGCCAAACGGGCTGAATTTGTGAGCGTCGAAATGGGAAAGCTATCTCATTGCGATTCATCGCGACAAAACGAGCAAATGGTACAGTTAAATCATACCGAAGGCCTTTTTCTGATATTTGAGGAAGTAAAGCCTTTGATCCCAAATGCATTGGATCTCCTGATACTTTACTTAAATAATCTCCTGAATTAAGAATTTTAAACAACAACTGATCTCCCTCATCCCCATATTTTCCTGTTAATACTGATAGATTCTCCATAGCTGGAGTCTCAATTGCTTGAAAGCCGAATGCTTCAAAATGACCTTTAATTATTGAAAAAACATAATTCCGTAAGGCCATTTCTTTCGGACCAAAATCTCTCGTACCTCTAGCATTATTGGGCTTCTGTATTATTTTCATAAAACAAATTTAATTAATCAAGATAGATTATTTGATATATACGCAATAATTCCTATTTTTGCAGACCAAAATTATTATCGACATGGCCGTAACTAGACTAAAAAGAAAAGACAGAAGAAATAAAGCAGTAGCTAACAATAAAGTGGAGGCTATCAAAATCTTGAAACAAAGACCAATTATTAAATTAGTAGATGTTGAGGCTATCAAAGCTTCATTTGCTAAATAATAAATAATTCTTGAAATTGGAACCGGTATTTAATACCGGTTTTTTTTTGTTCAAATTAAATCTATTCTACTTTATGAAAACCAAAATTATACTTGCGACATTGGCAGGAATCGCCATAAGTAGTACATCTTTTGCTCAAGACCATCGACATGTAATGGCAAATCCAACAAAACCAGGAAACACGGAGTATTGGGATCCAGAAGTACGCGTAGTAACACCTGGGAAAATTCCATCTGATGCTATTGTTTTGTTTGATGGTAAAAATCTGGATAATTGGGAATCAGTTAAAGATGGTGGACCTGCCGCTTGGAAAGTTGAAGACGGCAAAATGACCGTAGTAAAAGGAGCTGGACATATTTCTACGAAGCAAAAATTCACCAACTACCAGCTTCATATTGAATGGCAATCTCCTATCGAACCAGAAACCTTGAAAAGCCAAGGAAAAGGCAATAGTGGTATTTTTATGCAAGGCATGTACGAAGTTCAAGTACTAAATTCATATAATAATCGTAGCTATCGAAACGGTCAAGCTGGAAGTATCTATAAACAGACTGCTCCCTTAGTCAATGCTACAAGTCCAATGGGTGAGTGGAATGTATATGACATCATTTACACCGCTCCTGTATTTACAGTTAATGGAGGAATTGAAACGCCTGCTTATGTAACTGTAATTCACAATGGAGTAGTCGTTCAAAACCATACGAAGATTCAGGGAACGACCGAATACATCGGCCAACCAAAAAATCCAGTACATGGTGCAGGACCAATCAGTTTACAAGATCATGGTAATCCTGTTAGTTTCCGTAACATTTGGTTACGCGAAATGTAATTTATAATCCTTCAGGAAGGTATTGCCTGCATTACCTTCCTTTTTTTTGTTTTATGAAATATATTATCAGCTGGGTACTTCGTCACATTCCAAGAAAAATTATCCAATTATTTGCCCATAGGTTATTAAAATTATATAGTTTGTTTCTATCTGGAAATAAAGTATACTGCCCTGTCTGTGACCATAAATTCGTTAAATTTTTACCCTACGGTCGGTTGCAACCTAGAGAAAATGCGCTGTGTCCTTCTTGTTTAAGTTTAGAGCGCCATCGTTTAATGCATTTATTCTTAAAAAACGAAACTTCTTTTTATACCAGCCGTCCACGAGTACTTCACGTTGCTCCGGAATATTGTTTTATTGATCGATTTGAGACGTATTTAGGCGACAATTATATCACGGCTGATATAGAATCTCCTTTAGCAAAAGTTAAAATGGATTTACATAATATTCCATTTGAAGCCAATTCGTTTGATGTGGTATTTTGTAACCACGTGTTAGAACATGTACATGATGATGTCCGCTGTATGCAGGAAATTCGACGCGTACTAAAACCAGATGGTTTTGCCTTGTGCCAAAGTCCACAGCGATATGATCTTGAAACCACGTATGAAGATGCCAGCATTACTGATCCCAAAGAAAGAGAGATTCATTTCTTACAAGATGATCATATGCGTATCTATGGACGTGATTTTGGTTCACAATTAGAGAAATCTGGATTTACCGTAATACCCTTCAACTTAATCGACAAACTGGGACTAGACGAAAGTAATCGAATGGCCCTACCATTAGAAGAAATAATTTACCAGTGTAAAAAATAAGATGCGCTACCAACCCTTCCCTTCCGAACTGTTTGTTAAAAACCGTGCCAAATTAGTGTCAGAGCTCCCACCCAAATCAATTGCACTGATTAGTTCAAATGATATTATGCCAACAAACGCTGATGGCAGTATGGGATTTAAACAGCAGACTGACTTATTTTATTTGTCAGGACTAGATCAAGAAGAAACACTATTATTAATTTATCCAGATGCTCCTGAGCAACATTTAAAGGAAATAGCCTTTGTACGAGAGACTTCAGAATTGATTGCAATCTGGGAAGGACATAAATACACCAAAGAAGAAGCAATCGCAATTAGTGGAATTAAAAATATTCAATGGACAAGTAATTTTGAAGCAGTTTTAAAAACACTAATATATTCAGCAGAAACAATCTTTATGATCGATAATGAACATATGCGCAATAGTTCATTAGTTGAAACTCAAAATGCTCGTTTAGTAAAAGAAATTAAAGCAAAATATCCGCTACATAAGTTAGGACGCCTGGCTCCCATACTAAATACGTTACGTATGAGGAAAGAACCAGCAGAAATAAAAGCGCTCCAACAAGCTATTGATATCACAGAAAGTGGATTTAGACGAATTTTAGCATTTACAAAACCTGGTGTTTGGGAAAATGAAATCGAAGCAGAATTTATACACGAGTTTATTAAAATGCGAAGTGGGGGATTTGCCTATACTCCCATTATAGCCTCTGGTGCCAATGCATGCGTGCTTCATTACATTGAAAACGAACGAATCTGTCAAGACGGAGAGTTAATCCTATTAGATGTGGGAGCGAGTTATGGTAACTATAATGCCGATATGACACGAACGATTCCTGTTAATGGGAAATTCTCTGCTCGTCAACGGCATGTGTATTTAGCCGTACAAGCCGTATTGAACTTTGCAACAGATTTAATGCGTCCAGGTATTTATTGGGTTGATTACCAAAAACA
>JACCDX010336006.1_pt1 | contig 36613 bp, 31 predicted proteins | sample 7449681 | NCBI WGS metagenome assembly JACCDX01 (sample SAMN15323450, study PRJNA562643) | freshwater metagenome | isolation source: river surface water | place: USA:Blue River Watershed | collected 2017-08-18
AGTGACGACGGGCCGGCCGCGACGGGCGGCCAGCCACGGGGCCAGTTCCGCAAGCAGCGGCCCCGGCAGCTGATCGCGGCCCTCCCAGACCCGCTCACCCTCGGTCACGGCGGGCACAAAGGAGCGCCAGCCCGCGACGGCGCCGTCGCGCGGGTCGAAGGCCACCACGCCGCCGGCGCACTCGCGGCCGGCCGCGAAGTAGTAGTCGGAGTGGGAACGAAACGGATACGTCTGGTCGCTGCCCTCGGGGAGCGGCACCGGGTCGCCGGCACCGATCACGAGCAGGGCGTCGTCCAGCGGAAGGGCGGCGGCAAGGCGGGCGAGGCGGGCGGCGAGAAGGTCGGGGGGCATGCTGGGCGCGGACGCTGGTTGCGGCCGGCGCCGCTGGCAATCCGCGAGGAGGCCGGGTCCGCTCGCGCCGCCCCGGACGCCGCGGGACCGGCGACCTTTCGATTGCCTCCGCCGGGCGGGACCGGCATGCGGGAGGCGCCGATGAAAGCCTCCGACTTCTTCACGCTGCCCGCGTCGTTGGGTGCATTTGCGCCGTTCTTCCGGTCCGACGTGGCGCCGTGGGAATGGCTGAAGCAATTGTCGGCCGCGCTCGCGTCGCTGCCGGACCCGGCGCCGGCCGGCCCGCGCCCGCCGGGTGTGCACTTCGAGGGCAAGGTCTGGCTGCACCCGAGCGTGAAATTGCCGCCGTATGCGACGATCCTCGGGCCGACCTGGATCGGGGCGGGAACGGAGATCCGGCCGGGGGCGTTCATCCGCGGCAACGTCATCGTCGGCGAGGGCGGGGTGCTGGGCAACGCGTGCGAGTTCAAGCACTGCCTGCTGATGGACGGGGTGCAGGTGCCGCACTTCAGCTACGTGGGCGACTCGATCATGGGCAACAAGGCGCACTTCGGCGCCGGGGTGATCTGTTCCAATCTGCGGCTCGACCAGCAGCCGATCGTCGTGCGCACGGCGGAGGCGGTCCACGAAACCGGCCTGCGGAAATTCGGCGCCATCGTCGGCGACGCGGCCGAGGTCGGCTGCAACGCCGTGCTCAATCCCGGCACTTTGCTCGGGCCGCGTTCGCTCGTGACGCCCACGCTGTCGTTCGCGGGCGTGCTCCCGGCGGCGACGATCGCGCACGCGCGGCCGGCGATCAAATTCATCCCCCGGCGCGACTGAGGGGGAGGCGGGCGGGCGGGCGCGGGGCCGGCCGACCGAGGACTTTGGGCTGGAGTTTGCCCGGCGGATTTCGGTTTTCTCCCCGCGCATGCGCACACTCACCGGCATCCAGCCCTCGGGCACGCTCCACATCGGGAACTTTTTCGGCGCCATGCGTCCGGCGATCGAGGCGCAGGCGCGGGGCGAGTGTTTCTATTTCATCGCCGACTACCATTCGATGACGTCGCTCTTCGATCCGGCGGAGCGGCGGAAGAACACCCTCGGCGTGGCGCTCGACTGGCTGGCCTGCGGGCTTGATCCGCAGCACAGCGTCTTCTGGCGGCAGAGCGATGTGCCCGAGGTGGCGGAGCTGATGTGGCTGATCGGCACGCTCACGCCGATGGGCCTGCTGGAGCGCGCGCACAGTTTCAAAGACAAGACGGCCAAGGGCATCTCGCCGAACTTCGGCCTCTTCGCGTATCCGGTGCTGATGGCGGCGGACATTCTGCTCTACGACACGCACCGCGTGCCGGTGGGCAAGGACCAGAAGCAGCACCTCGAGATGACGCGCGACATCGCGATCAAGTTCAACCTCACCTACGGCGAGAGCTTCGTCGTGCCGGAATCCGAAATCCGCGAGGACATCGCGGTGATCCCGGGGCTCGACGGCCAGAAGATGAGCAAGAGCTACGGCAACACGATCGACATTTTCGGCGACGAGAAATCCACCCGGAAAAAGATCATGGGCATCGTCATGGATTCGCGCACGCCGGCGGAGCCCAAACCGGACGCCGACAAGAACCTCGCGATCCAGCTGCTGAAACTCTTCGCGCCGGCGGAGACGGCGGCCGACTACGAGAACCGGCTGCGCGCGGGGGGCCTCGGCTACGGCGACCTGAAAAAAGCGCTCTTCGAGCACTACTGGACCTACTTCGCGCCGGCGCGCGCGCGGCGGGCCGAACTCGCCGCGAACCTCGACCACGTCGAGGCGGTGCTGCGGGACGGCGCGCAGCGGGCGCGGACCGTCGCGAGCGCGGTGCTCAAGCGCGCGCGCAAGGCGAGCGGCCTCGAGTAACGCGGAAAGACGGCCGGTCCCCGCGGTCGCCCGCGGACGGCGAAAAACTCCTTGGCGGTCGCGGGGCGATCCGTGACGCTGGCCGATTTCATGCCGCCGCTTCCCGACCTGCTGCCGATCCAGCCGTTCACGCGTCCCGCGAAGGGCGAGGTGACGTTGCCCGGTTCCAAGAGCCTGACCAACCGGGCGCTGCTGCTGGCGGCGCTGTGCGACGGGCCGGTGACGTTGACCGGCGCCCTGTTCAGCGAGGACACGCACCTGATGGCGGAGGCGCTGCGGAAGATCGGTTTTTCGGTCGAGGCGGACGCCGCGGCCTGCACGGTGCGGGTGAGCGCCCGGCCGGGGGAATTCGGCCGCGGCGAGGCCGACCTGTTCGTCGGGCTGGCGGGCACGGCGGCGCGGTTCCTCACGGCGCTGGGCGCGGCGGCGCCGGGCGGGGTGTTCCGCCTCGACGGGGTGCCGCAGATGCGGAAGCGACCGATGCAGCCGTTGCTCGAGGCGCTGCGGCAACTCGGGGCGGACATCCGATGCACGGGCGTCGAAGGCTTTTTTCCGTTCGAAATCCGGGCGCGCGGATTGCGCGGCGGACGCGTGACGCTGGATGCGAGCGAAAGCAGCCAGCTGCTGTCGGCGCTGCTGATGGTGGCGCCGCTTTGCCGGAGCGACGTGGAGATCGCGCTCACGGGGCATGTCCGGCGGCCGTTCGTCGACATGACGTCGAACCTGATGGGGCAATTCGGGCAGCCCGCGGTCGTGTGGCGCGACGATCGGACGCTGACGGCCGCGGCGGGCCGACCCTACCGGGCGACCGACGGCCGCTATGCGATCGAGCCGGATGCGACGGCGGCGAGCTACTTCCTCGCGCTGCCGCTGGTAACCGGCGGACAACTCGCGTTGCGCGACCTGAACGGCCCCGGCGCGGGGCTGCAGGGCGACACGCAGTTTGCGGCGGTGTTGGCGGACGTCGGGCTGACGGTCGCGCCGCGATCCGGCGGGCTCGAGGCGAGCCACGCGGCGGGCGGCGGCCGGCGCGGGGTGACGCGGGATTTCAGCGAGTTTTCGGACACGTTTCTGACGCTCGCGGCGATCGCGCCGCTCCTGATCGGGCCGACCACGATCACGGGCATCGCGCATACCCGGAAGCAGGAGACCGATCGCGTGGCCGGCATGGCGCGTGAATTGATCAAGCTCGGGCAGGACGTGGTGGAGACCGAGGATGCGCTGACCATCACGCCTCGGCCCCTGCGCCCCGGGGTGGAGATCGAGACCTACGGCGACCACCGGTTCGCGATGAGCTTCGGGGTGCTGGGATCGCACGACCTGCGGGGCGACGGGAGCCCGTGGCTCTCGATCCGCAATCCCGCCTGCTGCGCCAAGACGTTCCCGCACTTTTTTGAGTTGCTGGAGTCGCTGCGCGCAAAATCGTGACCCGACCGATGGCTTCCTCCTCCCGCTTCATCATCGTCGCCATCGACGGCGGCGCCGCCTCGGGCAAGTCGTCGACCTCGCGCACCCTGAGCGAACGCTTCCACCTCCTCCATGTGGATACCGGGTCGTTCTACCGGGCGATCACGGCCGAGCTCCTGCGGCTGCGGGTCGCGGCGAGCGACGTGGCGGCGGTGCGGGCGGCGGCGGCGCAGCTGCGCTTCGGCACGCGTTTGAACGGCCGCAGCGCCCAGATGGAAATCGGCGGACGGGTGGTGCCCGAGGCCGAGATCCGCAGCCTGGCGGTGAACCAGAACGTGTCCCATTACGCCGCGATTCCCGAAGTGCGGGCGGCGCTGCTGGACTACCAGCGCGGTCAGGCGGAGGTGGCGCGCGCGCAGGGCTTCCGCGGGCTCGTGATGGAGGGACGGGATATCGGCTCGGTCATTTTCCCGGGGGCGGACTTCCGCTTTTTTCTGCACGCCGATCCCGCGGAGCGGGCGCGGCGGCGGGCGGGCGAGGGCGGACAGGACCAGATCGCGGAGCGCGACCGGCTCGATTCGTCGCGCAAGACGTCGCCGCTGGCCTGCCCGGCGGGCGCGATCTCGATCGACTCCACGCACCTGACGCTCGCGGAGGTGGTGGACGCGATGGCGCGGGCGATCGCGCCGACCTGGGAGGCCGCGTGAGCGCGGCGTTTCCGCAGGTCGAGATGCAGCCGGTGTATGGCGTCTGCCATTACGCCCTGCGCGTGATGTTCGACATGTTTTTCCGCGGCGAGGTCGTCGGACTGGCGAACCTGCCGAAGTCGGGCGGTTTCCTTCTGGCGGCGAACCACGCCAGCTTCATCGACCCGCCCATGATCGGCTGCCAGATCTCCCGGCAGATCGCCTACTTCGCGCGCAAGACGCTGTGGAAGGGCGGGCTCTCGTCGTGGTGGCTCGATTCGGTGGGCACGATCCCGGTGGACCGCGACGGCGGCCAGGATGTGAGCGCGATCAAGCGCGTGCTGCGCGCGATCAAGGACGAGCGGGGGCTGATCCTTTTTCCGGAGGGCACGCGCACGGCGGACGGCAACCTGCAGCCGGCGAAGCCGGGCGTGGGTTTCATCGCGATCAAGACCCAGGTGCCGGTCGTGCCGGTGCGGATCTTCGGGTCGTTCGAGGCGTTCGGCAAAGGCCGGCCGCTGCGGCTCGGCACGCCGGTGACGGTGGTGTTCGGGGCGCCGTTGGCCCCGGCGTTCTACGACGATCCCAAGGCCGGCAAGGATCGGGCGCAGGTGGCGAGCGAGCGGATCATGGCGGAGATCGCGCGCCTCGGCCGGCCGCCGTCGACGATCCTTTGACCGGTCGGAGCGGCCGGCTCAGTTGAGCGCCAAGTGCGGCGCGCCGGCGGCGTCGAGGGCGGCTTGAAACGGCTCGAGGTGGCCGCGCAGCGCGGCGAGCTCCGCCGCGGTGGGCTTTTCCGGGTCGGCCGCGGCCGGGGGCGGACCATGGCGATCGAGGCAGCGGACGAGAATCTCGGATGCGCGCGCTTCGGACAAGGTGCCGCCGCGGAGGAATCCGGGATGCGAGTCGACCGCGGCGCCGGCGGCGGGGGCCAGCTTGATCACGGCGATCCCGCTGAAGACGAGCCGGCGCAGCGCGCGTTCGCCGCCGCTGCGGAGCAGGCCGTGGCGATCGCAGACGGCCAGCAGGCCGGGAGCCCGATGGGCCTGTTGCAGTCGGGCGGCTTCGAGAAAGACGGCGAATTCGCCGGCCCCGTCGCGGGCTGAATCGCCGGGGCTCCACGGGGCGCTGCGCAACACGGCCACGCGGGGGACGTCGGTGGGCGCGGCCCACGCCGGCACCGCGGCCAAGCCCAAGGCGAGGAGTCCAAGGAGCAGGGGCCGGGGCATGGGGCTCCCGGAGCAGGCGCGATGCCGGGCGCCGCGGCGGCGAGAAGTATGAACGGAATGCCGCCGGTCGTCGGATCACGTGAACGCGATGGATGGCTCCGGGCACGAAAAAGGCCGGCTTGGGCAAGCCGGCCCGGGCCCCGCGTGCGGGGCGAAAGAACGCAAACGGCGCTCAGGACCGCGGCGAGGTGCGGTCGGCGGCGTTGAGCGCGGCGCGCAATTCGCTGCGCACGTCTTCCGGCTGGCGGTCGAGCTGGGCCCGGCAGATTTCGAGCACGCGCGGATGAGCGGCGGCGTTTTGGGCCAGCGCCATCCGGGCGGCGGAATGCAGGCGCGGATCATTGAGGCCGAAGCCGTCGAGGATCGCGACGATGTGGCGTTCCTGGCCGGTGGCGAGGAAGGCGCCCCAGCGCAGACGCATCGAGGAGGGCGACTGGACCGACGTTTCCGCGATCACCTGCGGCGGCAGGGTGGACAGGCGCTCGACTTCGGCCCGCACCGGCGAGTCGGCGGCGAGGGTGCGGAGGTAGGTGTTGGCGGTCGGGTGGCCGGATTGCCAAAGCGCGGCGGCGAGCAGGCGCTGGTCGCGATCGGGCAGGTGGGAGAGTTGCTGCAGCCAGCCTTCGACCCGGGCGGGATGTTGGGCAAAGACCGCGCCGATGAAGCCGATCGCGACGGCGAGGTGCTCGTGCCGGTCGAAGTAGCCGTCGCGGCTGAGGCGTTCGATCGCGCGCGGCAACTCGGCCGGCTGCGGGTTGAGGTAGTAGGTTTCGAGCCAGGCTTGCGCGGAGACTTCGGCCCGGAGGGACGCGGAGACGGCAAGCGCGAGCGCGGCCAAGGTTAGACGGAACAGGGTTTTCATAGCGGACGAGGTTGAACTTGCCCCGGTCGGCCTGGGTAAGCGGGGGATTTCGGCCGAGCAGGTGGAGCGAAGCTACGGGCGACGCGTCGGCCGTCGAGGGCGCTATGGCTGAAATGTTTTCATCGTCCGTGCCTTGCGCATGTAACGCGGTTCGGCCCGGCGAAAGGGAAGGCAAGGGCCCGCACCGTGTCACCGGCGGGCCGCGGACGATCAGTCGAACTGCGCGTCGATCTGGCGGCAGAAATGGTGGATCAGAAACAGGTGGGATTCCTGCGCGGCCGCGCCGCTTTCGCCGGGGATGATGAGGTCGACGGTGGCGAGGCCCTTGGCCTGACCGCCGCCGCGGCCGAGGAAGGCGACGCTCGAAAGACCGAGGCGGCCGGCTTCGCGCAAGGCGGCGACGATATTGGCGGAGTTGCCGCTGGAGGTGAGCACGACGACGAGGTCGCCGGGCTGGGCGAGGCCGGCGATCTGGCGGGCGAAGACCTGGTCGTAGCCGAAATCGTTGCCGATGCAGGACAGCAGCGAGCCGTCGGAGGACAGGGCGACGGCGGGGAGGGAGCGGCGATTTTTCGCGTAGCGGCCGACGAGTTCGGTGGCGAAGTGGGCGGCTTCGGCCGCGCTGCCGCCGTTGCCGCAGACGAGCAGTTTGCCGCCGCGGCGCAGGGTCCCGAGCATGAGTTCGCCGGCGCGGTCGATCTCGGCGCGGATCGTCGGCAGGGCCTGGAAGGTGCGGAGGGTTTCGGCGAGCGAGGCGTCGAAGGTCATGGCGGTCGGACCGAGAGCACGCCGGGTTTGCGGGCGGCGCGCAAGGGCGCAAAAAAGGCCCGGGCGCGGGCCCGGGCCGGAGGGAGGGCACCGCCGCCGGGAGGCGGCGGAGGGACGGAACGCCTCAGCTCTTTTCGAGTTTGGCGCCGGCCTTTTTCCAGCCGTCGATGCCGGGCGCGTAGTGCTTCACGTTGGTGTAGCCGAGCTCGAGCGCGGCGGTGGCGGCGGCCTTGTAGGCGGAGCAGTATTCGTTGCCGCAGTAGGCGACGATCAGGGCCTTCTTGTCCTTGGGCAGGAGCGCGGCGAGTTTTTCCTTCTGGGCGGTGTAGTCGATGGCGCCGGGGATGCGGCCCTCGTTGAAGGACTCGGTGCCGTTGACATCGATCACGGTGACGGCCTTCGCGGCGACGGCGGCGGCAAGGTCCTTGTGGGAGATCTCGCCGACTTGGCCGGAAGCGGCGAACGCGAGGCGGGCGAGCCCGAGGGCGAGGAGGAGGGGAAGGAGGAACTTCTTCATGGTGGCGGCCAGCGTAGGCGCGGCGGGCGGTTTCGCAAGTGCGGGGCGGCGGCGCGGTGCAGGGGTGCATTGACTCGCACGGACGGGGGCGGCGTGCTGGGGCGTCCCGGTTCGACGCACCATGCGCCTGCGCAAACTCACGCTCCGCCACTTCCGCAACGTGGGCTTTGCCGCGCTCGAGTTTTCCGGCCGGCAGGCGTTTCTGCTCGGACCGAACGGGCAGGGCAAAACGAACCTGCTGGAGGCGGCGGGCTACGTGACGGCGCTGCGGTCGTTCCGCACGACGGACAACAAGCTGCTGCTGGGAATGGGGCACACCTGCGCGGCGATCGCCTGCGAGCTGGAGCACGAGGTGCAGGGGGAGACGCAGGTGACGATCAAGCTGCGGCCGGACGGGAAGGAACTGTGGTGCGACCAGGCGCGCGTGACCAAGCTGGCGGATCACCTCGGGAAGTTTCCGACGGTGGTGTTTTCGTCGCAGGACCTGCAGCTCGTGCGCGGTTCACCGGCGGGACGGCGGCGTTGGCTGGACCTGACGCTGGCGGCGATGGACGCGGGCTATTTGCGCGCGCTGCAGACGGCGACCCGGGCGCTGGCGGAGCGGAACGCGCTGTTGAAATCGGGCCGCGCGACGGCGGCGGAGCTGGGCGCCTTCGAGCAGACGCTGGCGCCGGCGGCGACGGACCTGATCGTGCGGCGCACGGAGGGGCTGGCGGCGCTGGGCAAGCGGCTGAGCGAGGCGTATGCGCGGCTGACGGACGACACGGAAGGGGCCGCGATCGTCTACGAGCCGAATTTCGCCGAGACGTCCGCGGAGGCGCTGCTGGCGCGGCTGGAGGCGGGGCGGGCGCGCGACCAGCAATTCCGGACGACGCTGGTCGGTCCGCACCGGGACGATTTCCAGTTCAAGGTGAAGCGGGCCGCGGCGAAGGATTTCGGCTCGGAGGGGCAGCAACGGGCGGCGGTGCTGGCGCTGCGGCTGGCGCAGGCGGCCTGGTTTCAGGCGAAGAGCGGGGTGCGGCCCGTTGTGCTCGCCGACGACGTGCTCGGGGAACTGGATCCGGTGCGGCGGGCGCGTTTCTGGTCGGCGATCGATCCCGCGGCGCAGGTGATCGCGACCGGCACGCACCTGCCGGAGGGCGAGTTCGGGGCGTGGCAGGTGTTCGACGTGCGCGAAGGGATGTTCGAGGCCCGGGGGGCGGCGGTCGCATGAGCCGCCACCGGACCGGCCGGCGAAAGGCGGGCGGATGACTTTCGAACCGTGGCAATGGGGACTCGCCGCGCTGGCGGCGCTGATCGTCGGCATCTCGAAATCGGGCATCGGCGGGCTCGGCATCCTTTCGGTGGTGCTGTTCGCGCAGATCATGCCGGCGAAACAGGCGACGGGCGTGGTGCTGCCGCTGCTGTGCTTCGGCGACCTCGTGGGGGCGACCGTGTATCGGAAGCACGCGAAGTGGGCGCATATCCGGCGCCTGTTCCCGTGGACGGCGACCGGGGTGGTCATCGGCTGGCTGGCGCTCGACCGCATCGACGAACGGCAGGCGCGGCTGCTGATCGGCGGGATCGTGCTCTCGCTGGTGACGATGCAATTGATCCGGCGGAAGACGGCGGGACACGAGGCCGAGCACGGGCCGTGGTTTCCGCCGACGATCGGCGTGCTGGCCGGGTTCACGACGCTGGTGGCGAATGCGGCCGGCCCCCTGATGGTCGTGTATCTGCTGGCGATGCGCTTGCCGAAGCTCGACTGGGTGGGCACGAGCGCGGTGTATTTCCTCATCCTGAACCTGTTCAAAGTGCCCTTCATGATGGAGCTCGGCCTGATCAACCGCGCGAGCTTCGCGCTGAACCTCTGGCTCGCGCCGATCGTGCTCGCGGGGGCGTATTTCGGGCGGAAGCTCGTGACGAAGATCGACCAGCGTTCGTTCGAGAACATGGCGCTGGGGCTGAGCCTGCTGGCGGGCCTGAAACTGCTTTTTTGACGCGGCCATGGGACGAATGAACGTGCGGCAGATGTGGGCGGCGAAGCTGGCGGGCAAACCGGTCCCGGCGGCGATCGACGTGCCGCGGGCGGCGGCGACCACGGCGCAGGCCTCGTTCGGCGTGGCCGCGCGGACGCCCTTCGCCGGGACGGTGCTGGGCATCGATCCGTCGCTGCGCGGGACGGGCCTGGCCTTGATCGAATTCGGGCCGGGCCGGCCGCCGGTGCTGCTGCGCTGCCAGACGGTGCGGGTGGCGGCCAAGCGGCCGATGGCGGAGGCGCTGGGCGAGATCAACCGGGCGGTGGCCGAGTTCCTCGACCGGGCGGAGGCCGTGCGGCACGTGGCGCTGGAGCAGACGATCTTCGTGCAGAATTTCCAGACCGCGCAGATCCTCGGGGCGGCGCGCGGGGCGGCGATCGCGGCCGCGGCCGTGCGCGCGAAACCGGTTTTCGAATACGCGCCGCTGCGGGTGAAGCAGGCGGTGGTCGGGGCCGGCCGGGCGAGCAAGGAACAGATGGCGCGGACGGTGATGGCGCTGCTCGGGCACGGCCGCCCGCTGGCCTTCGACGAGGCGGACGCGGCGGGCGTGGCGCTGTGCCACGCGTTCACGTGGCGGGAGTGAGCGGGCGGGGGCCGGGCCGCGCGCTCAGCCGAGGGCGTCTTTGAGCACCTTGCCCAGTTCCTTCTCGCGGTAGGGCTTGGTCAGGTAGCCGACCCAGCCCTTCTCGAAAAACTGGGGGCGCATGTCGTCGTTGTCGTAGCCGCTGGCGACGATGGCGCGGACGGAAGGGTCGAGCTTCTTCAGCTCGTCGTAGCAGGCTTCGCCGCCCATGCCGCCGACGACGGTGAGGTCCATGATCACGCAGTCGTAGTGCGGCTTGCCGAGCTTCACCCACGGCTTGAACAGCGCGAGAGCCTCGTCGCCGGACTTGGCGAGGTCGCACTTGTAGCCGAGGTTCGTGAGCATCGTGAAGGTGAACTTCGAGATCTCGGGGTCGTCGTCCATGAAGAGGACGCGGCCGGTGCGCACGTGCGGCATGAGCGGCGTGCGGCGCTGGACATCGAGCGGGGCCTCGGCCTTCGGGAGATAGACGGTGAAGGCGGTGCCGACGCCGAGCTCGGTGGCGAGGCTGAGCTGGCCGCCGTGTTTTTTCACGATGCTGAGGACGGTGGCGAGGCCGAGCCCTGTGCCGTGCTTCTTGGTGGTGAAGAACGGATCGAAAATCTTGGCGACGTGCTCGGGTTTGATGCCGCTGCCGTTGTCGCGGACCTCGAATTCGACGTGGTCGCCGGGGGCGAGTCCGTCGATCTGGCCGGCCGAGATGCCGACGGTGCGGACGTTGATCTCGAGGCGCGGCTGGTGCGGCGGCGGCGGCATGGCCTGGAGCGCGTTGACGATGAGATTCTGGAAGACCTGCAGCATCTGCGCGCGGTCGACCAGGACGTTTTCGAGCGGGTCGGCGTAGTTGCGGACGATGCGGGCGGACGAAGCCGCGGCGGCGATCTTCAGCGAGTCCTCGACGATCTCCTTCGGCGCGCAGACGACCTGGGTGCCGGTGCCGCCCTTGGCGAAGGCGAGCAGTTGCTTCGTCAGGCCCTTGGCGGTGACGCAGGCTTTGTCGGCGTCGGGCAGCGCGGAGTAGTCCTTGTTGTCGGTCGCGAGCGAGACGGCGCCGAGGATCGTGGTGAGGAGATTGTTGAAGTCGTGGGCGATGCCGCCGGCGAGCAGGCCGAGGCCCTCGAAGCGGTTGGCGCGGACCAGCTCCTCCGGGGTGAGCGTCATCTCCTCCGGATTGCGGAAAATGACCGCGACGCCGCGGGCCTTGCCGTCGGGGCCGAAGGCGGCGCGGGAGGTCCAGACCAGCGGGACGGGGGCGCCGCCGGGCGTGGCGGGGGCGAGCGCGTCGGTGCCGACGAGCGGGACCGGCTTGTCGGCGGCGAGTGCGGTTTCGACGGGGTCGTCGGCCTGGCGCAGGCTCTGGCGGTTGACGAGCCGGAGGTGGTCGGCGAGCGCCTGACCGGCGAGCGCCGCGGCGGGGACGCCGAGCAGGCGGGCGGCGGCGGGGTTGGCGCCGAGGATCTTGCCGCGCGGGTCGGTGATGAGCACGCCCTCGGCGACACCGGCGAGGGCGGCGTCGGTGAGCAGGGCGGGCAGCGCGCCGTCGGCCGCGGCGGCATCGGCCGGGAGCGGGCAGGCGAAACCGAGCACGCGGAGCAGCTCGCGCTTGCGGCTGACGCTGCGCAGCACGCCGAGCAGGGCGGGCAGCGGTTTGCCGTCCTTGGCGCGCAGTTTCAGCGCTTCGAAAAACGTCGTCTCGCCCGGGGCGCGGTTGAGAAACCAGGCTTCGACGCCGGCGGCGGCTTCCTCCGGGGGCAGGGCACGGGCGAAGGACGCGGCGGCGGGCGCCAGTTCCCCTTCGTCGAAGCCGAGCAGGCGCTCCCAAGCCGGGGCGAACCAGAAGCGGTTGCCCGAGAAATCGAGTTCGAAGGCCGCCAGCGGACCGGCGGCGAGGTCCTGGAGCCGGGCATCGTTGGCCGCGAGCGAGTCCTCGAGTTCCTTGCGTTCCGTGATGTCGAGGTGGAGGCCGACGACGCGCTCGACAACGCCGGGGGCGGACAGGGTTTGCACACCGAGGCACTGGATCCAGACCCAGTGGCCGAGCCGGTGCTTCATGCGGAACTCGACGCTGAACGAGCGGGAACCGGCGGGGACCTTTTTTCCGACCTGGTCGGGGGCGGCGCCGGAGTCGTCCTCGTGAATGAGCTCGTGCCAGGTGGCCAACGTGTCGGGAAGCTCGGCCGGCGCGTAGCCGAGCAGCTTCTTCCAGGAGGGGGAAAACGCGACTTTGCCCTCGGCCAGGCGGAGATCGAAGTAACCGGCGGCACCCTTCTCCGCCAGCAGGGCGAGTCCGGCGTAGAGGTCGTTGCCCGCGGCGAAAGGCGCCCCGCTGGCCGCGGCCGCGACGGCGGGCGGCGGTTGGACGACGGCGAGGTAGCCGGTGCCGCCCACGCATTTTTCGAGGCGGACCTGGACTTCGCGCGCGGCGCCTTCGCCGCGCGGCGCGGTGGTGAACAGGCCGGAGCGATCGAGCGCGCTGATCAGCAGGCCGTCCCACTGTGCCTCGAGGAATTCCGGGTCGTCCGAGACCACGTCGAAGGCGAAAAGACCGACAAACGGCAGGCCGGCGAGGGCGGTGTCGCCGCAGTGCCACAGTGCGTGGGCCGAGGCGTTGGCCGAGACGATGCGGCCGGTCGCGTCGAGGTGCAGCACCCCGCACGGTTCGTTCGCAGCGGTGCGGGTTCCCGACATGGTGTGGTGAGCGGTGGGCGTGGAATCCAAGTCAACTAGACTTGGTTCGCAGTGAGCCAGCGGCGGACGCGCTTGGCGAGAAAATCGATGAAGGGCGGCTGGTCGTTGAGGCAGGGGATCTGCTCGAAGGTTTCGCCGCCGGCCTCGAGGAAGGTCTCGGCGCCCTCGCCGCGGATTTCCTCGAGCGTTTCCAGGCAGTCGGTGACAAAGGCGGGGCAGAGGATGAGCAGGCGCTTCTTGCCCTCGGCCGGCAGGCGCTCGAGCTCGAAATCGGTGTAGGGGCGGAGCCACGGCTCGCCGACGAGGCGCGATTGGAAGGAAACCGAGTAGCGCTCGGCGGGGAGGCCGAGGCGCGCGACCAGCAGGCGCGTGGTGGCGAGACACTGGGCCTTGTAGCAGGTCGCGTGGACGGGCGAACAGCTGTTGCAGCAGTCGTTCACGGTCAGGCAATGCGCGTGCGACGGATCGGATTGGCGCAGGTGGCGTTCGGGAATGCCGTGGTAGCTGAAGAGCACGTAGTCGTGCGGTTTTTTCAGATACGGGGCGGTGACGGCGTGCAGCGCGTCGATGTAATCGGTATCGGCGTAGAAGGGCTGGACGAGGGTGAACTTCAGGCGCGGAGCCACGCGGGCTGCCTCTTCCTGGACCTTCACGACGACCGTCTCCCAGGAGGACATCGCGTAGTGGGGATACTGCGGGAAGAGCAGGGCGTCCTCGATCCCGTCGGCCGCCATTTGGGCGAGAACCGAGGCGATGGACGGCTGGCCGTAGCGCATCGCGAGGTAGACCTTGGCGTCGGCCCCGACGGCGGCGGCGAGTTTCTGCTGCACGCTCCGGGACGTGACGATCAGGGGGGAGCCCTCCTTGGTCCAGATCTGCTCATAGGCGTGGGCGGACTTGGGCGCCCGGCGCGGGATGATGATGCCGTTGAAGAGGATCGAACGGAAGGGTTGGGCGGGCTTGTCGATCACCCGTTCGTCGCCGAGGAATTCGTCGAGGTAGCGACGGACATCCGGGACGGACGGCGAATCGGGGGAACCCAAGTTGACGAGGAGAACGGCGCGTTTCGGCATGGACCCGCAGCTTGGCCGGGCCGCGGAAACATTGTCAAACGGCGGCGAAGGGCAGGGCAGGCGCCCGGGCTAGGTCGCCGTGGCGGGGGGGAACTCCAGGCGGCGTCCGATTTCCTCCTGCTCGAGGGCCGCGGCGGACCAGTCGGCCTCGTGGATGCGGTTGTGCAGCCGTTGGCAGGCGTCGCAGAGCGCCGCGGGGCCGACCATGTCGGCGACGTTTTTCAGTGCATGGGCGAGGGGCACGGCCCGTCGTTGGTCGCGGTGTTCGAGCGCGGCGCGCAGCGCGGCGAGGTAATCGCGCGCCTCCTGCCACGCGTGTTGCACGAACCGGCTGGTAAACGGGGAGTGCGGCGCGCTGGCGGCCGACGCGCGAAATTGGGGTGATCGCAGCAACGGCGCGAGGACGCGGCCCAGGTCGCCCTTGGGCACGAAATCGTCGACGGCGCGCAGGGCCGCGGGGTCGGGCGGCAGGGCCGAAATGCCGATGATGCGCAGGAGGGGCGACTGCCGCCGGAAGGCGGCGCAATGCGACCAACTGGGTTCGCGCCGCAGATGGAGATCGAGCAGCAGGATCGCCGGCGTCAGCCGGGCCAGCGCGGGCGGAATCTCCGGCAACGAGGAAACCTGTCCGGCCACGGCGAGCCCCGGCATCCGGTGGACGACGGCCACGATGCCGTCGGCGACGAGCGCGTGGTCCTCGGCGACAAGCACGCCCAGCGGTGCGGAGCTCATGCGGCCGGGGCGGGCCTTGCCTTCCCCGGCGCGAAGGTCGCTCCGGGCACGTGGCAGACGACCTGTGCGCCGCCGAGTGCCGCCCGCCCGAACTCGATCCGCCCGCCGACGCTCGCGGCGCGATGGTGCATCAGGTTCAGGCCGATCCCGGTCGACGGGACGGGCTGCGCGGGAAAGCCGCAACCGTCGTCCTCGATGCGCAGGCGGATGCCGCCGGCGGCGGCTTCGAGCGCGAGCACGATCCGCCGCGCGCGGCCGTGACGGACGGCGTTGTTGATGCTCTCCTGCGCGATCCGGTGGAGCTCCGCGGTGGTTTCGGCGGGCAGAGAAAGGTCGGCCGGAACCGCCGGCGCGCAGCGGCACTCGATCTCGAACAGCGTCGCGGAGTCGGCGGCGAGTTGCCGGAGCGCGGGACCGAGGCCTTGTTGGGCGAGCGCGACAGGGGAAAGGGTGTGGGCGAGATGCCGGACCCGGTGCCCGCAGCGCTCGACCAGCCCGGCGAGCTCGGCGGCCTTCGCGGCCTGGGGCGATCCGGCGCGGGCGAGTTCGTCGGCGTGGAGTCCGGCCTTGAGCGCGGCGCCCGCGAGCAGCTGCCCGGCGTCGTCGTGGAGGTCGTGCGCGATCTGCTCGCGTTCGTGGCGGACCGCGCGCGCGATCTCGTGCGCGAGCCCGCGGCGTTCGGCGACCTCCCGCAGCACGACCAGGCGCACCTCGGTGTCGTCGAACAGCACCGTGCCCCGGTCCCACACTTCGCACCGGACCGCGGGTCCGGAGTCCGGCGCGAAATGCAGGTCGCACGCGGCGCCCGGCGCGAGGCGGTCGAAAATCCCGCGGTCCGCGGCCGAGAGGCGCCCGGCGAGCGGACGGCAGAGCAATCCCGCGGGTTCCGTGATCCGGAGGAGGGCGAGGAGCGAGGCGTTGGCGTAAACGACGCGGTCGGCGTCGAGGAGGACCACGCCGTCGGAAATCGAGCCGAGCAGATGGGTGAAATCGCGCCGTTGGCGCTCGGCGCGCGCGTGACCCGACACCACCTCGTCGTGCTGGCGGCGGAGCATTTCCGCCACGGTTCCCAAGCCGCGCACCGCGCCGATGCGCCGGCGCAAGCGGGCCCAGAGCGTGCCGGACGGAGGGAACTGCACGCAATAGGTGGCGCTTCGCTCACCGACCGTGGCCTCCACCCGTGCCGGGGCGAGGCCGAGCAGGGTCGGCAGGGACTCGTAGACCGCGACGGTGCCGAGGAGAAAGCCCCGCGACGGTTTGAACGGCTCCGGCATGGTCAGGGTGACCCGGTAGTTGCCGTCGGGCAGGGACTCCGGGCGCACCACCATGTTGCTGACGTTGGCGGGGCCGACCCAGCGGTCGAAAAAACGCTGCAGGGCGGCGGGACTGGCCGCGAATGGCGCGAGCCGCCGGACATACCCCAGCGACCCCGCCTGCGGGAAATCGCGGGAGATCCGCAGGACGGCATCGTCGGAGCCGCAGGCGCCGACCCAATGGTCGACGAAGTCCGCGAAGACATCCCAGTCGATCCGGTGGCGCACATCGAGCAAGCGATCGCGCGGAACCGGCAGGCCGCGCAAGAGATTCTCGGCGGGCAGCCCGGCGCGGGCGGCGAGTTCGTGCATTCCTGCGACCAGCCGGCAGGATACTTCCTTCATGGGAAACGATGGCCGCGGACGATGCGGCGGCTGGGAGCGCGGCGGCGCTCAGGGGAGCCCGGCGATTCCGTGCTGGATGGCATAGCGGACGAGGCCGGCGGTTTCGCGGATGCCGAGCTTGGCTTTGAGACGGCTCAATTGGTTGCGGACGGTCTTGGGCTGCAACCGGCGTTGGGCGGCGATGGCTTTGGCGTTTTCCCCGCGGGCGACCGCGCCCAGCACCGCCCGCTCTCCGGCCGTGAGCGGTGCGTGGTCCTCGCCGCGCACCGCCTCGACCAGCAACCGCAGGCTGGCCGGGCAAAAGTAGCACTCGCCGCCCGCAATCGCCTGCAGGGCCGCGAGCAGGGTGGCGGTGCCGGAGCGCTTCATCACCACGCCGTCCGCGCCGGCCCGCAGGGCATCGCGCACGAGCGGGAGGCCTTCGCCGTCGCCGACCACCAGGGCGCGGGTGCGCGGCGACGCGCGGCGGAGGCTTCGGACCAGCTCCGGGCCGGAGCCGTCCGGCAACTTTGCGTCGACGATGACGAGGTCCGGGGCGCGGGTGGCGGCGACGAGCATCGCGGCGCGAATCGATGCGGCGCCGGAGACCACCGATCCTTCCGCTCCGTCTCCGAGCGCTCGGGCCAACAGTGGCCGCATCATCTCGTGCTCTTCGGCAATGAGGATGCTCGAGGGGGTAGCCATCAACGTTGCCAAGCATAGCAGGCTTGGCGCCATGTCGATGTGCAACCCGCTCATATATCGGGAAAAGCTCCCAGTTTTGACCGGGACGTGGCGAGGCGGACCGGCCCGGCGGGGACACTCGGTGATTGCATAAGGATAGATGGGGGTGGCGAGGGCCTGACTCTGGGGCCGCACGCGGGAGGGGAGGTCAAAGGGGCGGGGTGATCCCCGCCGCCACGGGTCGGTCCACGTTTTGCGCAACGATTGGCGGCGGGCTGCGTTTGGCAGGACATGGGGACCGCGGTTCGATCTGTGCCTGGCGGAGCGACGTGCGCGAGCGCGGCGGTGGCGGCGTTTGGCGACGAGGTGTGGTGCGGGCGCTCGCTGCTCCGAGGGTTGAGAATTGTCCCCGGATTCTTCCTTTCTCCCTTCAATGCGTCCCATCGTTTCCGTCGCGGGTTGCCTGATCGCGGCCCTGAGTCTCGTTTCCTGCCACAAGGCGCCGCCCGCGGCGGCCGCCGGGCCGGCCAAGGTCACGGTCGCGAAACCGATTCCGCAGCGGCTGACCGAATGGGATGAGTTTTCCGGCCGGCTGAGCGCGGTGGCCTCCGTGGAGGTGCGGGCGCGGGTGAGCGGTTTTTTGGAAAGCACCCACTTCGCCGAGGGGCGCGAGGTGAAGGCGGGCGACCTGCTCTTCACCATCGATCCGCGGCGCTATGCCGCGGAACACGCGCGGGCCCAGGCGGAGCTGGAGCGGGCGCGGGCGACGCTCGAGCTCGCCGTCGCGGAGTCGGAGCGCGCCGCGCGGCTGCTGGCGACGAAGGCCATCTCGCTGGAGGAGGGCGACGTGAAGCTCAAGGCCCGCGCCACGGCCACCGCGGCGTTGGCCGCCGCGCAGGCGCAGCTCGACCAGGCCAGGCTCGACCTCGACTGGTCGCGCGTGACGGCGCCGATCTCCGGCCGGGTGGGCCGCAAGTTAATCACCGAGGGCAACCTCATCTCCGGCGGCGTCTCCGTGCTCACGACCATCGTGCAGCTCGATCCGATCTACTGCTACTTCGACGTGGATGAGCGCTCCGCCCTGCGCTACCGCGAGCTGGCGCGGCAGGGCAAACGCGAGAGCGCGCTCTACCAGGCGATCCCCGCCGAGATGGGGTTGGCCGACCAGGACGGGTTTCCGCATCGCGGGAAGATCGACTTCGTCGACAACGAGATCAGCGCGAACACCGGTTCGATCAAGGCCCGCGGGGTCTTCGCCAACGCCGACCGGCTGATGTCGCCGGGCTTCTTCGCCCGCGTGCGCATCCCGGGTTCGGGCGACTACGAAGCGATGCTGATCCGCGACACCGCCGTCGGCAGCGACCAGGGGAAGCCCTTCGTCTACGTGGTCGGCGCCGACGGCAAAGCCGGCGTGCGCCCGATCGTGATCGGCCAGCTCGAGCGCGGCCTGCGCGTCGTGCGATCCGGTCTCGCCGCGGGCGATCGGGTGGTGATCAACGGCCTCATGGCCGTGCGGCCCGGGGCGTCCGTCGAGGCCGAGGAGTCGGCCATGGCCCCGGCAACCTCGACCGCCGCCCGTTGAGCGCATGAATCTCCCGCGCTTTTTCGCCGACCGCCCGGTGTTTGCGGCGGTGCTCTCGATCGTGATCACGCTGATGGGCGCGCTGGCCTATTTCCAGCTGCCCGTCTCGCAGTATCCGGAAGTCGTGCCGCCCACGGTGGTGGTGTCGGCCGCCTACCCGGGCGCCAACGCCCAGACCGTCTCGGAAACGCTCGCCGCGCCGCTCGAGCAGGAGATCAACGGCGTCGAGAACATGCTCTACATGTCGTCCTCGGGCACGAGCGACGGCCGGCTCCAGCTGGTGGTGACGTTCAAGCTCGGCACGCCCCTCGACGACGCGCAGGTCCAGGTGCAGAACCGCGTCAACGCCGCGCTCGCCCGCCTGCCCGAGGACGTGCGCCGGCTCGGCGTCACGGCGAAGAAACAGTCGCCCGACCTCACGCTCGCGGTGCAGTTCTACTCCCCGGACGGATCGCGCGACACGTTCTACCTCGCCAATTACGTCGCGCTGCAGGTGCAGAGCCGCATTGCGCGCCTGCCCGGCGTGGCCGACGCCAACACGCTCGGCGGCCAGGAGTTCACGATGCGCCTCTGGCTCGACCCGAACAAGCTGGCGGCGCGCGAGCTCACGCCGGGCGACGTCGTCCGCGCGGTGCGCGAGCAGAACGTGCAGATCGCGGCGGGCACGATCGGCGCGGAACCGGCGCCGCCCGGGACCGATTTCCAATACACCCTCACGGCCCAGGGTCGCCTGACGAAGCCGGAGGATTTCGGCCTCATCGTGCTCCGCACCGGCGCCCACGGCGACGTGATCCGGGTGCGGGACGTGGCCCGCGTGGAACTCGGCGCGCGCGACTACGCGGTGAAGAGCTACATGGACGGGAAGAACGCGGTCTCGCTCCGCGTTTTCCAGCTGCCGGGCACCAACGCGCTCGAGACGGCGGAGGCGGTCTACGCGGAGATGGCGCGGCTGAAGGAGCGCTTCCCCGCCGGCGTGGACTACCGGATCAACTACGACCCGACGCGCTTCGTGCGCCAGAGCTTCCGGTCGGTGCTGCAGACGCTGGTGGAGGCGATCGCGCTGGTGGTGCTGGTGGTCATCCTGTTTCTGCAGACCTGGCGGGCATCGATCATCCCGCTCATCGCGGTGCCGGTGTCGCTCATCGGCACGTTCGCGGTGATGAGGCTGCTCGGCTCGTCGCTGAACAACCTCTCGCTCTTCGGTCTCGTGCTCGCGATCGGCATCGTCGTCGACGACGCGATCGTGGTGGTGGAGAACGTCGAGCGTTACCTGCGCCAGGGACTGTCCCGGCGCGAGGCGACGCTGAAGGCGATGGCGGAGGTTTCGGGCGCGCTCGTGGCGATCGCGCTGGTGCTCTGCGCGGTGTTCGTGCCGGTGGCTTTTCTCGGGGGCATCACGGGGCAGTTCTACCGCCAGTTCGCGCTCACGATCGCGACCGCGACGGTGATCTCGGCCTTCAACGCGCTCACGCTTTCGCCGGCCCTGAGCGCGCTGCTGCTGCGGGAGCACGAAAATCACGGCCCGCGCGAGGCCCTGCCGTTGCGCGCGATCCACGGCTTCTTCGCGTGGTTCAACGCCCGGTTCGACCGGCTGGCGGCGGCCTACGGCCGGCTGGTGCGGACCCTCGTCCGCCACACGCGCTGGGCGCTGGCGGGTTATGCGGCGCTGCTCGGCCTGACGGTGTTCACCTTCACGCGCGTGCCGACGGGCTTCATCCCGGTGCAGGACATGGGCTACTTTCTCGTCGTGGTGCAGCTGCCGGACGGCGCGTCGTTCGCGCGGAGCGACGAGGTGGTGCGGCGGGTGGACGAGATCGCGCGGGCGGAGCCGGGGGTCGCGCATACGTTTGCGATCAGCGGCTACTCCTCCGTGCTGCAGGCCAACCAGTCGAACGTCGGCGCGGCCTTCGTGATCCCGGAGGATTTTTCGCAGCGCAAGGGGCTGACGGCACAGGCGATGATGGCCTCGTTGCGGAAGAAGTTCGCCGCGATCAAGGAAGCGCGCGTGCTCGTGCTGCCGCCGCCGCCGCTGCGCGGCCTGGGCAATTCCGGCGGCTTCAAAATCCAGGTGCAGGACCTCGACGGCGCGGGCCTCCCGGCGCTCGACGCCGCGACCCGGGCGCTCGTCGACGCGCTCGCGCAGGAGCCCGGGTTCACGTCGTTGCTCACGGGGTTCCGTTCGAACACCCCGCAATACCTGGTCGAGATCGACCGCGCGGCGGCGAAGAATCTCGGCATCTCGCTCACCGACCTGAACGAGACGCTGCAGGTCTCGCTCGGGTCGGTCTATGTGAACGATTTCAATCTCTTCGGCCGCACCTACCAGGTCTTCGCGATGGCCGAGCCGGAGTATCGCGACGCGCCGGAGGACGTGGGCCGGCTGCAGGTGCGCAACCGCGACGGCCGCATGGTGCCGCTCGGCTCGATCGTCAATGTGCGCCGCGTCGGCGGCTCGGACCGCGTGCAGCGCTACAACATGTTCACGAGCGCGGATGTCACCGGCAACACCCAGCCCGGCATCTCGTCCGGGCAGATGATCGCGGCGGTGGAACGGATCGCCGCGCGCGTCCTGCCGGCGGGGTTCGCGTTCGAATGGACCGATCTGACGCTGCAGCAGATCCTCGCGGGCAACACGATCGTCTATGTGTTCCCGCTCTGCGTGCTGTTCGTGTTCCTCGTGCTGGCGGCGCAATACGAGAGCTGGGGGCTGCCGCTGGCGGTGATTTTGATCGTGCCGATGTGCCTGTTGAGCGCGCTCGGCGGCGTGTGGCTCGCCGGCCAGGACAACAACATCTTCACCCAGGTCGGCCTCGTGGTGCTCGTCGGGCTCGCGAGCAAGAACGCGATTCTGATCATCGAGTTCGCGAAACAGCTCCAGGACCAGGGCCAGTCCCGCCTCGAGGCCGCGGTGGAGGCCTCGCGCCTGCGCCTGCGGCCGATTTTGATGACCTCGCTCGCGTTCATTCTCGGCGTGGTGCCGCTCGCGCTCGCGACGGGCGCCGGCTCCGAGATGCGCCGCGCGCTCGGCACCGCCGTCTTCTGGGGGATGCTGGGCGTGACGTGCTTCGGCCTCCTGCTGACCCCGGTGTTCTACGTCGTGGTGCGAGGATTCACCGAAAACCGCGCGGCGCGCCCGGCGACGGCGGCGGACGCGCGGGGCTGAGACGGCGAGCCGAGGCGGCGGCGCTCAGGCGAGGCCGCCGCAGTATTTCAGCTGCGCGATGAGCCGGTGGACGTTTTCGGGCGCGATCCGGTCGGTGATGACCGAGCGCGGGTAGTTGGGCTCGAGGTCGAGCCGCACGCCGTCTTCCGTGCCCGGACGGACGAAGTCGGCGATGAAATCCATCCCGCCGCGCGGGCGCATCCAGCGCCAATACGGGTCGGGATTTTCGGATTCGATGACGATCTCGGCGTGGAGAAAAACGTGACAATACAGCGTAAGGTCACGGAACGAAGCGAACCAGGTGGGCGGGGTGACCAGTTGATCTCTGATGATAAGAGACATGGCGAAACCGTTTAAGCACTGCTTTTGCCAACATCGGCACCGTGGCGAGGATTTTTAACCGCATCGACCCGCGGCGGCGCGGGTGGGCCGGAAGCGCGGGGCGGGGGACCGGGCGAGTTTTGCCTTCTATCCGCGACGAAGGGTGTTCATCCGTGGTCGCGCCAAAAACCATGACCACCACGCGCAAGCCTGTCCTCCTCGTGATCCGTGACGGTTGGGGCAAAAACCCCGACGCCTCGCAAAACGCGACCAACGCGGTCGCGCTCGCGAAAAAGGCCTGCGACGACGCGCTGCACGCGCGGTATCCGCACGCGCTGGTCTCCGCGAGCGGCCTCGACGTCGGTCTGCCCGACGGCCAGATGGGCAACTCCGAGGTGGGGCACGAAAACATCGGCGCCGGCCGCATCGTCGACCAGGAGCTCGTGCGCCTGAACAAGCTCTTCTCCGAAAAGCAGCTCGCCCGTAATCCGGTCTGGCAGGCGATCGTCGCCCGGCTGCGTGCCAACCCGGCCGCGCGGCTGCACCTGATGGGCATCGTCTCCGACGGCGGCGTGCACGGCATGCTCGAGCATCTTTACGGGATCCTGCGGCAGGCGAAGGCGGACGGCCTGACCAAAGCGCAGGTGTTCATCCATGCCTTCACCGACGGCCGCGACACGCCGCCGACCGGCGGCCTCGGCTACATCAAACAGGTCGAAGCCCAGTGCGCCGCCATCGGGCTCGGCACGATCGCGACCGTGTGCGGCCGCTTCTGGGCGATGGACCGCGACAATCGCTGGGAGCGCGTGAAAAAAGCCTACGACATGCTCGCGGGCCGGGCCGCGGTCGCCACCGCCACCAGCGCGACGGCCGTGGTGGAAAGCTACTACGCGAACCCCGCGAGCGAGACCCAGAAGGGCGACGAGTTCATCCCGGCGACCTGGATCGTCGGCGCCGACGGCAAGCCGCTGGCAACCTACCGCGACGGCGACGCCGTGTTGTTCTACAATTACCGCGGCGATCGCCCGCGCGAGATCACGAAGGCCTTCGTGCTCGACGGCTTCAAGGAGTTCGACCGCGGCGCGAAGCTCGACCTCTACTACGCGACGATGACGGAGTATGAGAAGGGCCTGCCGGTGCACGTCGTCTCCGGCAAACCGGAGAAATTGAAGAACATCCTCGGCGAAGTGGTGAGCGCGGCCGGCCTCGCGCAGTTCCGCTGCGCGGAGACGGAGAAAAACCCGCACGTGACCTTTTTCTTCAACAATTACCGCAACGAGCCGTTTCCCGGCGAAGACCGGGCCTGCCCGGCCAGCCCCAAAGTCCCGACTTACGACCTGCAGCCCGAGATGTCGGCGACGGAGGTCACCGCGGCGGCCAAGGCGGCGATTCTCAGCGGCAAGTATGCGCTCGTCGTCGTGAACTACGCGAACCCCGACATGGTCGGCCACACCGGGTCGCTGCCGGCGACGGTCAAAGCCGTCGAGGCGACGGACCGCGGGGTGGGGGAGTTGCTGGCCGCGATCGAACAGGTGGGCGGCCGGGCGGTGGTGTGCGCGGACCACGGCAATGCCGAGCAGATGTGGGACCCGACGGTCAACGGTCCGCACACGGCGCACACGCTGAACCTCGTGGAAGTTTTCGTCGTCGGCGACGGATTTGCCGCGGGCAAAACCGCCATGCGCAGCGGCGGCCGTCTCGGCGACATCGCGCCGACGGTGCTGCACCTGATGGGTCTGCCGAAGCCGGCCGAGATGACCGGAGCGAGTCTGATCGCCGGCTGACGACGCGGACCGAGCCGGGCAGCGCGCGGCGCGGTGCCCGGTGGCGCGGTTTCGCCGCCGCTTGGCCGGGCCGGTCGCACGCTGTCCGGCGATCGAGGTCGCCCCGGGCACGACGCCGCGGGCGGCGCCGGAGAATCTGTTTGCGCTGCGTGGCGGCGCTGGGTTGTCCTGTCCGACCTACGTTTCCATGAAGCGCACCCATCATTGTGCCCAGCTCACCTCCGCCGACATTGCCGCGACCGTCTCGCTGGTCGGTTGGGTCGACACGATCCGCGACCAAGGTGGCATCATCTTCGTCGACCTGCGCGACCGCAAAGGCGTCACGCAGATCAAGCTCGAGCCGCACGACAATTCGACGCTCGCGGAGCAGCTGAAGCACCTGAAGCCGGAGTCCGTGATCGGCATCACCGGCGCCGTGGTGCGCCGCCCGGCCGGCACGGAAAACAAGGGCCTGCCGACCGGCGAGGTCGAGGTCGTCGCCTCCTCGCTCGAACTGCACAACATTTCCGACACGCCGCCGTTCCCGCTCGACGATGCCGGCGGCGACAAGGTCAACGAGGACCTCCGCCTGACCTACCGCTACCTCGACCTGCGCCGGCCGAAGATGCGGAAGAACCTCCAGGTGCGCCACCGCGTGGCGAAGTCCATCCGCGACTACTTCGACTCCCAGGAATTCATCGAGGTCGAGACCCCGGCGCTGTTCAAGAGCACGCCCGAGGGCGCGCGCGAGTATCTCGTGCCGTCGCGCATCCACCCGGGCCAGTTTTACGCGCTTTCGCAGTCCCCGCAGCAGTTCAAACAGATCCTCATGGTCGCCGGCGTGGAGCGCTATTTCCAGATCGCGCGCTGCTTCCGCGACGAGGACCTGCGCGCCGACCGCCAGATGGAGTTCACCCAGGTGGACGTCGAAGCGTCGTTCATCGACCGCGAAGGCATCTACGCGCTCTTCGAAGGCATGCTGAAGAAGGTGTGGAAGGACGTGCTCGGCGCGGACCTGCCGACGCCCTTCCCCCGCATGGCGTTTCACGACGCGATGAACCGCTACGGCGTGGACAAGCCCGACGTGCGCTTCGGCCTCGAACTCGTGGACTTCTCGGAGACGTTCAAGAACTCCGCGTTCAAGGTCTTCCAGTCCACCGTCGCGAGCGGCGGTGTGATCAAGGCGCTCAACGCCAAGGGTCTCGCCGACCTCACGCAGGGCGAGCTCAAGAGCCTCGAGGAGATCGCGAAATCGCTCGGCGCGAAGGGCCTGGCCTTCATCAAGGTCGAAGGCGGCGAATGGAAATCGCCGATCGTGAAATTCTTCTCGGAGGCCGAGAAGGCCGATCTCACGGCGCGCCTCGGCGTCGCCGAGGGCGACATGATCTTTTTCGCGGCGGCGCCGTGGGAGAAGGCCTGCGCCATCCTCGGCCGTCTGCGCCTCGAGTCCGCGCAGCTGCTGCAGAAACGCGGCAAGCTCACGATCCGCCCGGACGACTGGCGCTTCCTCTGGGTGATCGACTTCCCGTTGATGAGCTACGACGAGGCGGAGAACCGCTATGTCGCCACGCACCATCCGTTCACCGCGCCGGTGCCGGAGGATGCCCAGTATTTGGATACCGATCCGAAGAAGGTGCGCGGTCAGCACTACGACGTCGTGCTGAACGGCATGGAGCTCGGCGGCGGTTCGATCCGCATCCACCAGCCCGCGCTGCAGAAGAAAGTCTTCGAGGATGTGCTCAGGATCCCGGCCGACGTCGTCGAGAGCCGCTTCGGCTACATGCTCAAGGCCTTCACCTACGGTGCCCCGCCGCACGGCGGTATCGCGTTCGGTCTCGACCGCATGACCGCGCTGCTCTGCGGCACGACGAGTATTCGCGATGTGATTGCGTTTCCGAAGACCCAGAAGGGCCAGTGCCTCATGACGCAGAGTCCGACGCCGGTCACGGAGCGCCAGCTCAAGGAACTGCACATCGGCGTGGTGATGCCGGAGTAATTCCCTTGCCCGCGGCGGAACGATTGCTTGCGCCGTCGACCCCGCGATTTAGAAAGACGTCCGTCGGACCAACCACCGCACCCGCATGAAACTCATCATCGCCATCATCAAACCCTTCAAGCTCGAGGAAGTGAAAGAGGCGCTCGCTGCCGCCGGCATCGAGGGCATGACCGTGACGGAGGTCAAAGGCTTCGGCCGGCAGAAGGGCCACACCGAGATCTACCGCGGCAGCGAATACACGGTCGATTTCCTGCCGAAGGTGAAGCTCGAGGTCGCGGTCGGCGACGAGCTCGCGGGCAAGGCGATCGACGCGATCGCGAAAGCCGCGAAGACGGGCAAGATCGGCGACGGCAAGATCTTCGTCGTTCCGCTCGAGGAAGTCGTGCGCATCCGCACCGACGAACGCGGCGAATCCGCGGTCTGAGTCCGGGCCGATTTCCGTCCGGGTTTTCGCGACCGGCGCCCACCACAGGCGCCGGTTTTTTCATGCCCGCGTCCGGCGTGATGACAGGCGTCGATGCCGCGCCGCCGGGCTTTGGCACGGCTGGTGCTAAACGCCACTCGCGACGGGTCTCATCATCACGCACGTCGCGTTTCCCCGGCGGCTGCAGCGTTCGTTCGGTCGCGGGGGGAGCCGCAGGTCCCTCCAACCAACAACCACACAAGCGCATGTTCTGTTCACGCCTACGCCGAATGAAGCCATTCGCGTTCCTCGCCCTGGTCGCAGGGTTTGCTCTGGGAACGCTGTCCGCCCAAACCCCCGCGCCCGCGCCCGCTCCGGCCGCCGCCGCACCCGCGGCCCCGAAGGAGCCGACGCTCGAACAGCGCGTCGCCGACATCGAGGCTTACATGAACAACAGCGCGCGCACGCCGGATGTCGCGTCCAAGATTCCCGGCCCCGGCCCCGGCCACAACGCGTGGCAGATGATCAGCACCGCGCTCGTCATCTTCATGACGATGCCCGGTCTCGCCCTTTTCTACGGCGGCCTCGTGCGCCGCAAGAACGTCCTGTCCGTGCTCGCCCAGTGCATGGGCATCGCGGGCCTCGTCTCGATCCTCTGGTGGGCGGTCGGCTACAGCCTGGCCTTCTCCGGCGGCAACGCGATCATCGGCGACACGGCCGCGATGTTCCTGAACGGAGTCGAGGCCGGCAAGACCGGCGCCGGCTACCACTGGATCTCGGACATCATGTGGTCGATGTTCCAGCTCAGCTTCGCGATCATCACGCCCGCGCTGATCCTCGGCGCCATCGCCGAGCGCATGAAGTTCCTCGCGGTGCTCGTGTTCGTGGCGATCTGGATGTTCGTGGTCTACTTCCCCTTCGCGCACATGGTCTGGGCCGCCAACGGCCTGATGTGCGGTCCCCTCAACAAGGACGCCGCGATCAAGGCGATCGACTTCGCCGGCGCGACGGTGGTGCACATGACCTCGGGCTGGAGCGCGCTCGTGCTCTGCATGATCCTCGGCAAGCGCGTGGGCTTCGGCAAGGAGCACATGGCCCCGCACTCGATGGTGCTCTGCATGGTCGGCACCGGTATGCTGTGGGTGGGCTGGTATGGCTTCAACGCCGGCTCCGCGCTCGGCGCCGATGCGATCGCTTCCAATGCGTTTGCGACGACGACGCTCGCGGCCGCCACGGCCGGCTTCGTCTGGGCGGTGGCCGAGTGGGTCACCAAGGGCAAGCCGAGCGTCCTGGGCTTCTGCTCCGGCATCGTCGCCGGTCTCGTGGTCATCACGCCCGGCGCCGGCTTTGTCTCCGTCTCCTCCGCGGTCATCATCGGCGTCTTCGCCGGCGTGGTGCCCTATCTGGCGGTGGCCTACCTCAAGCGCATGCTGGGTTACGACGATGCGCTCGACACCTTCGGCGTCCACGGCGTGGGCGGCACGATGGGTGCGATTCTGACCGGCGTCTTTGCCGATCCGAACGTGAACAGCGTCCTCGGCGACGGCGGCATGAAGCTGATGAACGGCCTGCTCATGAATCAGATCAAGGCGGTCGCCATCACGATCGTCTGGAGCGTGGTCGCGACCGCGATCATCGCCTACATCGTCAAGGCCCTCGTCGGCCTCCGCCCGTCGGAGGAAGTCGAGCGCCAGGGCCTGGACGTCAACGAGCACGGCGAAGAAGGCTACGTCAACTAACCTCAACCGGAGCCCAAGCACATGAAACTCATCATCGCCATCATCAAACCGTTCAAACTCGAGGAAGTGAAGGAGGCCCTCGCGGCCGCCGGCATCGAGGGCATGACCGTGACCGAGGTGAAAGGCTTCGGCCGCCAGAAAGGCCATACCGAGATCTACCGCGGCAGCGAATACACGGTGGACTTCCTGCCCAAGGTGAAGATCGAGGTCGCCGTCGGCGACGAGGCGGCGGGCAAGGCGGTCGATACGATCGTCAAGTCGGCCAAGACCGGAAAAATCGGCGACGGCAAAGTCTTTGTGCTGCCGCTGGACGAGGTGGTCCGGATCCGCACCGACGAGCGGGGCGAATCCGCGGTCTAAGCGGACAACGCACAGGTTTCAGTCATGGCCGGGCGGTTCGCCGCCCGGCCTTTTCTTTTCTCCGGCCGTGGGCCGGTGGGTAGCGGGCGCGTCCTTTTCAGCCATGACGCAGGAATCTGCGCGGCGCGGCGTTGCCCGGCATCGATTTTGCTCATGGGAGGGTCAGGCTCCATGAACCTCATTGCCCCTCGTTTCCTCCGTCCGCTGCTTGCCGCGGGCCTTTTCCTTTTCGCCGCCTGGTCTGCCGGCGCCCAAACGCCCGCGGCGGCACCGGCTGCGGCTGCGCCTGCCGCACCGGCGCCCACGATCGAGCAGCGCGTCGCCGGCCTGGAGGCCTACTTGGGCAACGGCGATCCGACGGCCGTGCTGAAGGACGCAAAGGGCAATGTGCCTGCCGGCCTGACCACGCCGTCCGTGGGCGTCGCCGGCCCCGGCCACAACGGCTTCATGATGATCTGCGCGGCGCTCGTGCTGTTCATGACGCTCCCCGGCCTCGCGCTTTTCTATGGCGGTCTGGTGCGGACGAAGAACGTGCTGTCCGTGATGGCGCAGTGCCTCGGACTGGCCGGGCTGGTGACGGTGCTCTGGTGGGCGTTCGGCTACAGCCTCGTATTCGGCAAAAGCTTCGGCAGCGGGATTCTCGGCGGCAGCGAGTTCTTCTTCCTCAAGGGCGTCGATAGCGCGCCCAACACCGACTATTCGTTCTGGGTCTCGCAGAACGTCTTTGCGATGTATCAGCTGATGTTCGCGATCATCACCCCGGCGTTGATCGTCGGCGCGGTGGCCGAGCGCATGAAGTTTTCCGCGCTCATCGTCTTCATGACGGCGTGGATGTTTGCCGTGTATTTCCCGCTCGCGCACATGGTCTGGGGCGCGACCGGGCTGATGAACGGCGTGTGGAACGCCGGGGCCGCGATCAAGGCGATCGACTTTGCCGGCGGCACCGTGGTGCACATGTCGTCGGGTTGGTCGGCGCTCGTGCTCTGCCTCATCCTCGGGCCGCGCCTTGGCTTCGGCAAAACGCCGATGCCGCCGCACAGCCTCGTGCTCTGCATGATCGGCACCGGCATGCTGTGGGTGGGCTGGTATGGCTTCAATGCCGGCTCCGCGGTCGCCGCCGACGGCGTGGCGGCCAACGCCTTCACGACCACCACGCTGGCGACCGGCGTGGCGTGCGCGACGTGGGCGCTGCTCGAATATCTCACGCGCCGAAAGGCCAGCGTGCTCGGCTTCTGCTCGGGCGCGGTTGCGGGACTCGTGGTCGTCACGCCGGCGTGCGGCTTCATCACGCCGACCTCCGCCGTGCCGCTCGGCGTGCTCGCGGGCGTCGTGCCGTTCTTTGCGGTGACGAAACTCAAGGGCCTGCTGCGCTACGACGATGCGCTCGACACGTTTGGCGTGCACGCGGTCGGCGGCACTCTGGGCGCGATCCTGAGCGGCTTCTTCGCCGATGCGGCGGTGAACGGGAATCTCAACACCAACCTCAAGGACATCCTCGCGGGCAAGACCCTGTGGCTCGAGCAGCTCAAGGCGGTGGGCCTCACGCTCGCGCTCTCGATCGGTGCGACGCTCGTGCTGGCCTTCGTGGTGAAGGCCGTGATGGGACTGCGGCCGACCGTCGAGGCCGAACAGGAGGGCCTCGACCTCAGCGACCACGGCGAGGAGGGCTACATCTTCGAGGCCAAGTCGTGAACCCGGACGCCCCGCTCAATTTCTCCGCCACATTTCCATGAAGCTCATCACCGCCATCATCAAACCGTTCAAACTTGAGGAAGTGAAATCCGCCCTGGCCGAAGTCGGGGTGGAAGGCATGACCGTGACCGAGGTGAAAGGCTTCGGCCGCCAGAAGGGCCACACCGAGATCTACCGCGGCAGCGAATACACGGTGGACTTCCTGCCCAAGGTGAAGATCGAGATCGCGATCTCGGCCGAGGGCGTGGGCAAAGCCATCGATGCGATCGTCGCCGCGGCGCGCACCGGCAAGATCGGGGACGGGAAAATCTTCGTGACGCCGCTCGAGGAGGTGGTGCGCATCCGCACCGACGAGCGCGGTCAAGTCGCGCTCTGAGCCGCGGTCGAGCCGGGGGCGGCGGCGCGGCGGTGCGGCGCTCCGCCGCGCCGACGGACATGAAAAAGGGCGGGCCATGGCGGCCCGCCCTTTCGCGTTGAAATCGTCGTCCGCTCAGGCGGTCGGCGCCGCCGGCGCGGCGGGCTTCTTCTTGTCGGGCAACGCGCGGTTGGTGACCTCGTGCTTGAGCTTCGCGATGTAGGCGTCGGTCGTCATCACGCCCTCGTCGCCGCGGGCGCGGGAGCGCACGGAGACGCTGTTGGCCTCGGCTTCCTTCTGGCCGATGACGAGCGTGTAGGGGACCTTGTCGAGTTCGGCGCGGCGGATCTTGGCGCCGAGTTTGTCGCTGTGCTCGTCGAGCGTGGCACGCAGACCTTCGGCGCGGAGCCGGGTGAGCAGCGTGCGGGCGTAGTCGATGGTCTTTTCCGAGATCGGCACGAGCCGCACCTGCTCGGGCGCGAGCCACGCCGGGAAGTCGCCGGCGAAATGCTCGATCAGCACGCCGCAGAAACGCTCCATCGAGCCGAAGGGCGCGCGATGGATCATCACGGGGCGATGCGCCTGATTGTCGGGTCCGATATAGGAGAGGTCGAAGCGGATCGGGAGGTTGTAGTCGACCTGCACGGTGCCGAGCTGCCACTCGCGGCCGATGACGTCCTTGATCACGAAATCGATCTTCGGGCCGTAGAACGCCGCCTCGCCCGGCTCCTCGGTGAAGGGCACGCCGAGCGTCTGCGCCGCCTGCCGGCAGGCATGCTCGGCTTTGTCCCAGTTCTCCGCGGTGCCGGTGTATTTGTTGGAGTCCGGATCGCGGAGGCCGACGCGCACGCGATAGTCGTGCATGCCGAGCGTGTTGAGGACGATCTTCACGAGCGAGAGGCAGCCGAGGACCTCCTGTGCGACCTGTTCCTCGGTGCAGAAAAGGTGCGCGTCGTCCTGGGTGAAGCCGCGGACGCGCGTCATGCCGTTGAGCTCGCCGCTCTGTTCCCAGCGGTAAACGGTGCCGAATTCCGCGAGGCGGATGGGCAGGTCGCGGTAGGAGTGCGGCTGCGAGGCGAAGATCTTGATGTGGTGCGGGCAGTTCATCGGCTTCAGCATGAAGCCGTCGAGCAGCTGGTCGTCGGGGCGCACGCGGTCGGGGGTGATGGTCTCCTTGCCGGTGCGTTTGTTGATGGCGTCGCGCAGCTGGCCCGAGACCGCCTCGAGTCGCGAGAACGCCTCGGCGCACGAGCAGTTTTCGCCGAGGGCCTTGGCGAGCGACTCGTTCTCCATCACGGGGGCGAACTGCGACTCCTTGTAGTAGGGGAAGTGGCCGCTGGTCTTGTAGAGCTCGAGTTTGCCGATGTGCGGCGTGAAGACCTGGGAGTAGCCCTGCTTGCGCAGCTCCTCGCTGATGAAGGTCTGCAGCTCCTGACGGATGATGGCGCCGTTGGGCGTCCAGAGGATCAGGCCCTGGCCGACATCCTCGTCGATGTGGAACAGCTTCAACTCGCGGCCGAGTTTGCGGTGGTCGCGGAGCTTGGCCTGCTCGAGCTGGGTGAGGTAGTTTGCGAGCTCGTCCTTCGACGCGAAGGCGGTGCCGTAGATGCGCTGGAGCTGCCGGTTCTTCTCGTCGCCGCGGTGGTAGGCGCCGGCGATGGAGAGGAGCTTGAAGGCTTTCAGCTTCGAGGTGTAGCGCACGTGCGTGCCGGCGCAGAGGTCGATGAATTCGCCGTTCTGGTAGAAGGAAATTTTTTCGCCCTCGGGAATGTCCGCGAGGCGACCGAGTTTGTAGCGCTCCTGGCCGATGCGCTTGATGATCTCGACGGCCTCGTCGCGCGAAACCTCCTTGCGGTCGAAGCGCTGGTTCTCGTCGGCGATCTTCTTCATTTCCGCCTCGAGGCGGGTGAGGTCCTCGGTCGTGAGTTTATGCTCGAGATCGATGTCGTAGTAGAAGCCGGTGTCGGTGGGCGGTCCGATGTCGAGTTTGGCATCGGGGAAGATGCGGAGGATCGCGGTCGCCAGGACGTGCGAGCACGAGTGGCGAAGTTCGTCGAGCGGAGACATCGGCATAGGTGTGTGTGGTTGTGGTCCTGCCTACGATTGCAGGGCCGGAACCGCACACACGGCCGGGAAACGCGGGGGCTGTCAACGCGGCGGATGGCGGCGTCCGGGGGGCGATGGCGACGCGGAACGGCGGCGCGGCAGCAGCGGACTTGAGGGTTGAGAGTTGCCGCGCGACCCGCCGGAGTCGTGCGCATGGCAGAGATCAGACCGGTCGCGATTTTGCGCACGCCTTTTGCGGAGAAGTTCGGCGTGCCGCGGCAGTCCGGGCTCGTGCGCGCGGCGGAGGGGGCCGTGGAGTTTCTGCCGGAGTTTGCGGCGGCGGAGTTCGTGCGCGGGCTGGAGGACTTTTCGCACGTGTGGCTGTTTACGGGATTTCACCTCAATCCGCCGTGGGACGGCGCCGCGACCGTGCGGCCACCGCGGCTGGGCGGAAACGAGCGGGTGGGGGTCTTTGCCTCACGGGCGCCGACGCGGCCGAACGGCCTCGGCCTCTCGCTCGTGGAATTGCTGGAGGTCGCGCCGGGGCGGCTGCGGGTCGCGGGTGTGGATGCCGTCGACGGCACGCCGGTCTACGACGTGAAGCCGTATCTGCCGTGGTGCGAGGCGAAGCCCGACGCGCGGTCGGATTGGGCGAAGGAGGCGCCGGACCGGCGGGCGGCCGATGCGGTCGTGATCCCGGTTCCGATTGCCACCCAACTGCCGGCCGCGGTGCAGGCGCTGGTGCGCGAACTGCTCGGGCTCAACCTGCAACCCGCGTATCAGGGCAGCGGAGACGGCCGGATCTATGGGATGGCGGTCGCGGGCTGGAACGTGCGCTGGCGCGCCCGGCCGGACGGCGGGGTCGAGGTGGTGGAGGCGCAGCGGCTCACGTAGACCGTGGGCGCGTCGGCCGGCTCGCACGACGATCCGGCGCAACCCGTTGCGCGTCGCGGCGCGATCGAGCCGCGAGCGTATTGCCCTCCACGAGCGGCACCGGAGGCGCCGCCGCGCGGGCTATTTCTTCGCCGGTTCGAGCGTGTATCCGTCCTTGCGGTCGAGCATCGACCAGCCGGCGGCGGCGATCTCCTTCCGCAGCGCATCGGCGGCGGCGAAGTCCTTGGCGGCTTTGGCGGCCCAGCGCTTCTCGGCGAGGGCCTTGATCTCGGCGGGCGCTTCGGCTTTCGGCGCGACGGGCGCGTCGAGTTTCAGTCCGAAGGCGAACATGGCGCGGTCGAACGTCCCGCGGTCCACCTGATGGTCGCGTCGGTTCACGACCGTGAAGAGCGCTCCGAGAGCACCGGGCGTATTGAGGTCGTCGTGCAGCGCCGTGAAGACCGCGTCGAACACCCCGGCGGCCCCGCCGCTCTCGGGCAAGGTTGCGCGATACGCGCGCAGCGTTGCCACGGCGCTCTCCGCCGCGTGCAGCGACTCCAGCGTGAAGTTCAGCTGCTTGCGCGGATGACCGGCGAGCAGGGCGTAGCGCACGGCCATCGGGTCGTGGCCTTTGGCGATCAGGTCGCGGAGGGTGTAGTAGTTGCCCTTGCTCTTGCTCATCGTGGTGCCGTTCACGAGCAGGTGCTCGCTGTGATACCAGTGGCGGGCGAAGGGCACGCCGTTGCAGCACTCACTCTGGGCGATCTCGTTTTCGTGGTGCGGGAAGAGCAGATCCACGCCGCCGGTGTGGAGGTCGATCGTGTCGCCGAGAATCGATTTGCTCATCGCGCTGCACTCGATGTGCCAGCCCGGGCGGCCTTCGCCGGTGCCCTCGGGGCCGGGCCATTTCACGGCTCCGTCCTCCTCGGGTTTGTAGGCTTTCCAGAGCGCGAAGTCCGAGACGGAGTCCTTGTGGTCCGCGTCGGCTACGGCGTTGGTGACCTTGAGTTCGCGCTCCTTGATGCGCGAAAGGCGGCCGTAGTCGGGGAACGTGCCGAGCTTGAAATACACCGAGCCGTCCGGCGCGCGGTAGGCGTTACCCTTGCGCATGAGGACCTCGATCATGTCGACCTGCTCGCGGATGTAGCCGGTCGCGGTCGGCTCGGCGTGCGGCGCGAGGAGATTCAACGCGCGGCAATCCTCGTGGAAGATCTGCGTCCAGTGCCGCGTGATGTCGGCGAGCGGGCGGTTCTCTTTCTTGGCCTGGCCGATGGTGCGGTCGTCGACGTCGGTGAGATTGCGCACGTGCTTCACCTTTGCGGCGCCGAACTCGAGTTCGAGCAGCCGGCGGATCACGTCGTTCACGACAAACGTGCGGAAATTCCCGATGTGCGCGGGCGCGTAGACGGTGGGGCCGCAGTTGTAGAAACGGAAGACGCCGTCGGCGTGCGACGGCTTGAGTTCACGCGGCTCGCGGGCGAGCGAATCGAAGAGTCGGATGGGCATGAAACGGAGAGAAGGGGAGCGGTAGCAGGTTTTGCGGCGGGGCGGAAAGGGATTTCCTCGGCTGCAGGGCCGGCCGCGGCGGGCGCAAGAAACGCCAAGACGCCCGCAAGCCGCGCGGGGAGATTGGCATCGCGGCCGGGCGGCCGCCTTGTTCTCCTGACGCCCCCACGTTTATGGCCGAGAACTTCAAACTGGAACTCACGCAACGTCCGCGCCGGATGCGGCGCACCGCCAGCCTGCGCCGGCTGGTCGAGGAGACCGTGCTGCGCCCCGCGGACTTCATCGCCCCGTTGTTTGTCGTCGATGGGAAGCCCGCGCCGGAGGAGATCAAGTCGATGCCGGGCGTATTTCGGCTCAACGTGGCCGATCTCGTGAAGGAATGCCGGGCGCTGCACAAACTCGGCGTGCCGGCGGTGGCGCTGTTTCCCAAACTCGACCCCGCGTTGAAGGATGACACCGGCACGCAGGCGCTCAACGAGGAGACCCTGGTTCTCCGGGCGGTGCGGGCGGTGAAGAAGGCGCTGCCCGACCTGACCGTGATCACCGACGTGGCGCTTGATCCCTACACGTCGCACGGTCACGACGGCGTGCTCAACGCGGCGCGCGACGACGTCGAGAACGACCGCACGGTGGGCATCCTGGCGCAGATGGCCGTGCTGCAGGCAAAGGCCGGCGTGGATATCGTGGCGCCGAGCGACATGATGGACGGACGGGTGGGTGCGGTCCGGCGCGGACTCGACGCGGCGGGGTTCACCGGCACGGGCATCATGGCCTATTCGGCGAAATACAATTCGGCGTATTACGGCCCGTTCCGCGATGCCGTCGGCAGTGCCCAGGCGGCGGGCACGCGGCTGCTCAGCAAGGCAACCTACCAGATGAATCCCGCCAACCGCCGCGAGGCGATCGCGGAGGTGCTGCTCGATGACGCCGAAGGTGCGGACATCGTGATGGTCAAGCCGGCGGGCATGTATCTCGACATCATCCGCGACGTGCGCGAGGTGACGCGCAAGCCGGTCGCGGCGTATCAGATTTCCGGCGAATACGCGCAGATCCACGCGGCGGCCCGGCTCGGCTGGCTCGATCTCGCACGCTGCCGGCACGAATCGTTGCTGGCCATCAAGCGGGCCGGAGCAGACATGATCCTCACCTATTTCGCGAAGGACATGGCTGCGGCGCTCCGGTAAGTTCAGGCGTCGGGCGGTGCGGGAAGTGCTTAAGTTAAACCCGTCAATTTGGATGGAATTGCCGGTGTGGTTTCGTTCTGGTTTCCGCCCGCCGGCTCACCCTTGGCCGGCTCCCGTCCCACCGCATGAACTGGAAAATGTCGTCCAACACGGTCCTCCGGACCGCTTCATCCGCCGCTGCGCCCGACCCACGTCGGGGCTTCACGCTGGTCGAAATCATGGTCGTTGTCGTGATCATCGGCTTGCTGGCTTCGATCGCCATCGCGGCCTTTTCCCGCGTCCGCGAAAAGACGGAGAATTCCACCGTCGCGAACGACCTGCGGACCTTCACGGCGGCGTTTGAGCAGTATTCGCTCGAAATCGGCTCATGGCCGCCCGACGGCAGCGCCGGAGTCGTCCCGACCGGCATGGAAGACCGGATCAACGGCAGTGCCTGGCGGCGCGGCACTCCGGGTGCCGGTCGCTTCGATTGGGAGCGGGGGACCTTCGGCGTGACGGCGGCAATCTCCCTTTTCGGAT
>JACCDX011897848.1_pt1 | contig 36597 bp, 67 predicted proteins | sample 7449681 | NCBI WGS metagenome assembly JACCDX01 (sample SAMN15323450, study PRJNA562643) | freshwater metagenome | isolation source: river surface water | place: USA:Blue River Watershed | collected 2017-08-18
AATACTTTAAAAAGTTATATGATGAAGGATTTTACATCTACTTTGATTATTACATGCCAGACGAGTCTGCTGACTACCAAGCACCAACTGCGGCTCAAATGAGAGATGCTTTTAAGTATCTAATAAACAAATATCCTAATGTACATCCAATTAAGGAATGGTTAGAACGAGATAACAATTATACTTCTTGTAGAACTAGTAAGTTAGTGCTTGCAGACGGAACCATGTGCAACTGTGGAAACTTAGTACAAGATGAAAAAGTTATTAAATTTTATTCATCTAAGATAGAAAAGATGGATAATTCACCTATTGAATATAGTTTTTTAGAAAAATATAATTGCATTTCGTGTGAGTATTTGGAACGTTGTTCGTTTGGTTGTTTCATGCAACATGATTATAAATTTAGAGAGGAACTTGATGAGTGTGTCTACAAGATTACGCACAGATATATCGACGATGTACGACTACGAGAAAAGCGCATCGCCTATCAGTCTAAAGATTCCGTCTGACATTGAAGTCCTGCTTGATAACATACCTATCAAACATCCGTTTGTTCCTAGGATATGTGCTCAACAAGGTTATTTGTTTATTTGGTTTGGAACAAAAGAAACAGATCCTGATTTATATGAGGATTCGCAAGATAATAAATTAGATAGTCAATGGGCAACTTTGACTAACAATGAAAATATAGAAAAAGGTGTTGCGTTATTTCATATATATGATGATGAAGTAATCATTGGAAGTTTTAAAACTGCTGGATATATGGGCAAGCGTGGAAAAGTTGAAGTAAGGAATTTTTTAAGAAAAATGTGGACAGATACTATTACTATGTTCAGTGATAAAAGAATAATATGTCCAGCCGGTAGTGTGTTTGAGTTTCTACATTTAACTATGAATCAAAAAAGAATACCACATGAGCCTTATCACAGAGAATTAATGCAACAATTTGGATTTAAACGTGTTGGAGATTATTGGATAAGATGAAAATTTATTGGTTGAATCCGCCATTATCTATGCGGTGCTTTTATGCTGACCTAGCATACTTAAATTTTACAACTGTCTGCCCTCAATATGATTGGGTTCAACCTATTGTTGACTGGGATGAGTATAACTCAGTAGAAAGTATTGTAGCTGAAATATTAAGAAACGAAGTTGATGTTGTTTGCTTCAGTACCTATGTTTGGTCGCACGTACTTTGCCATAAAATAGTATCTCAATTAAAAGAAATAAATCCATCAATTATAACAATAATGGGCGGTCCTCATCAAGGCTATGATGAAACCTTTTTTAAAAAATACAGTCATGTTGATTACTGTTGTTTTGCTACAGGACATGGAGAATTATTTTTGAAAGAAATATTGCCACAGATTGAGAAACATGGCAAAGTTGTTGAACCTGATAAAGTTCCTTTTCTAATTAGTAGAGAATATGTTTGCAAAAACGAAAAACTGTTCTATGAATGGCCAGTTGAATCTGGACTAGAGAAAAATATGGACTATTTGTTGAATGTAGTATCAACAGCAAAACGAAAAAACAAAACTGCAACAATACCATATGAAACAACAAGAGGTTGCCCATACTCATGTGTTTATTGTGAATGGGGTGGTGGCATTGGATCAAAAGTTAGCAAAAAATCTTTAGAATTAATAAAAAAGGATTTAGAAATAATATCTTTGTTGGGCTTTGATTGTTTAGAAATCGTTGATGCAAACTTTGGAATCTTAGATAGAGACATTGATATATTGAACTGTATTGTAGAAAACAAGAAAGTATATAATAACCCTTCTGACTTTTTGATCTACGGTTTGGCCAAAGCTAAAATGGAAAAACGAGAAAAGATCTTAGACGTCTTATTTGAAAATAAAATGTGCTCTTCTTATCCTATGTCTATTCAAGCATATGATGAAGGTGTTTTAAAAAATGTAAAACGATCTGACATTACGTTTGAAGAAAACTTTCAACTATCAAAAAAGTATAGAGAAAAATACGGCGTACAAACAAGAGTTGAAATAATACTTGGATTGCCTGGTTACTCACTAGAAACATTTTATAAAGAAATGGATTTGTATAAAGAATCTGATTGTTGGTTCTGTCTAAGAAATGTATTTTCATTATTGCCTGATAGCGAAGCTTCATCTAATTCTTATAGGAAAATGCACAACTTAAAAACAGTTCTAATAGGTAGTATGTGCAATGAAGAACACGATCTCACTTATGTAGGAGATAACATACTATCAAAGTACAGATCATCTTCTGAGATAGTAATTGGTGCAGATGGATACACAACAACAGAATGGATGCAAATGTATTTTATGAATAGAGCCCAAAGAGTATTGGGTCCTATGTTGCCTAAAGACAGTATACCTAGCGTAGAAATGCCAAAACTATTTTCTATCATTGAAAAACAAGAATGGTATATTCCTATAAAAACTGTGATAGAAAAGATTGTGAATAATGAAATGGAACATGAAGATATCACGTTAATAGATAATAAAACTATAGAGGATATTTTAAGTTTACATGCAGAAAACATTATGGCATTGGCTAATGGAGAACAGTGATGAATCTTAAATTATGGCACACTGATATATCAGTAATTGATGATTTTATTGATGATTCTAATTTACATTCCAAACTTAAAGAAGAAGCTGGAATACAAAAAACTGTTGAAGGTCAAAACGAACACAAGTTAACTGATGCACAAAAAGCTATACTTGATATGGTAAATGCTATGGTTATTAACTATTGTGTTGAAAACGGAATAGACTACGACTCGTTAGAGTTTAGTAATTTACAAAAGGGTTGTCTACACAAGTATGATGAGTCAATGGTAACAAATCATTTATATGAACCTCATCATGACATGGTTGAACAAAGTTACATCACAGCAATTTATTATATTGATTCTTCTTATAATGCGGACAAGTGGGTAGGTGGAGAGCTTGCAATTTATAAACAACTTACATTTGCTGACTATCCAGAAAATACAGTTAATATTTTACCTAAACAAAATAGACTTATTATATTCCCTGGATTTTTAGTACACAGGGTTAAACCATACTTTGGTGATATACCAAGGACGTCACTAGTGTTTGGTTGGAAAGTAACAGACCCACAAAAGTTAAAGGCATTGATTGTATGACAGAAATAGATTTTTATGAAAAAGGCTATTTTGTAACTACACTGCCTGAAGAGATACAGAGCAAACTGTGGAGACTTGCTTATACAACAGAATGGGTTGAAAAAGAACACGCTACACATTTACAATATCCTACAGAGTATATACGTGTTCCAAAATGGCATCCTGAAATCGTTACTGGAAAAGCACAACCACACAATCAAAATCATTATTACGGAAGTAAAGACATAGACCAACATCCTACTGAATTGGTTGAAGTGGCCAACGACATTATAAACTTAAAAATATTTGATGTTATTAAAAACTATAGAAATCCTAGTTTAAAATATCTAACCATGTGGAATGGTTCGGGTGAGTTACCTTGGCATTCTGATATACATGACAGTACAGATATGATTGTACTAACATATCTAACAGAAGAACAAACATGGGATGAATCTTGGGGAGGGACGATTGAGTTGCGTAAGCAACTTAATGAGGAACAACTATATTATAATAAACTTCATCCCATGACAGGTGTTATGATTGTACTAAACAACAATAATCCTTTGATGCAACACCAAGTCACAGCCATGCTTAATAAAGAAATTAATAGGTATACTTTTAATTTTTGCTACTTGTGGAACTAATATCAAGTGAAGATTTCATTAAACCCAACATATTACTGTAATTTTAGTTGTGATTTTTGTTACTTAACAAAACAACAATTAAACGACAGATTAACAATTACATTAGAACAATTAGAGTCTCGTCTAAGTGAAGTTGTTAAGTATGAGGCCATTGACGGTATGGACTTCTATGGTGGTGAGATTGGAATATTGAAACGTGACGAGTTTTATAAAATGAAACAAGTCATTAGAAAGTTCTATACTGGTCCTATTAATATCATAACCAATTATAGTATGATCCATGATTGGTTCTTTGACGACGATATAACGCTAAGTGTTAGTTATGATTTTACTGCTAGAGAAAAAAGTACAGCAGTATATAACAACATGTTAATGGCGCAAAAGCCATTGTATATTTTGATACTTGCTAGTAAACAAGTAATTGATATGGATGTTGATAGCATGATACAAGAACTTAATATGTGTAGTGCAGTCACAACAGTTGAAATAAAACCATACAGTACTAATCAAGCAAATTGTCATTCAGTCAGTTATAAAGATTTTGAAGAGTTTATTATCAAATGGTTGCAGAGTCCAGTTACTAAAAACTTTAAGTTTATGAACAAGCAACTTATAGAGAAAAGTCTAAACAATGAGAGTAGCAGTTTTAGTGACGACCACATATACATTACTCCTAGTGGACGCTTTGCTGTATTAGAGTTTGATTTAAACGATAATGAATATTTTTTAGAATTAGATAATTTTGAAGAATATATAGATTGGAGTGAAAAGGAAAAAATTGGTCTAAGCCCAATATGCCAAGCATGTGAGTTTAAGGGACATTGCTTGACAGAACATTATAGGTATGTAAAGGATTTGACCAATAGCTGTAACGGCTTTAAAGGATTGTTAAATTGGTATGCTAGACTGGAAAATTAATCAAAGAGTATTTGAAGCTGTAGGTGTCAAGAATGATATATTAGGTATCCACATACCTAATGATAAAATCATTTACTCTAAAGAAAATTTAATTGAAACAATTAAAAAACAATTCAATGATCTTGAAAATATTTTTATTCCAGCAAAAAGTTATTGTGTAGCATTAGTATACGCACACGAGTTAGTAAAAGATTACGGTGGATCAGTAATAGATTACTTGTCAGACAATGAACTTCTATTGAACGACATACATTTTGTTCCTTACATAAATGATAATGTAACATATGATTATTTTATTAAAAATACTAGTTGGGTTGAAAGTCCAATGACTGTAAGAATTAAAGAGTATTATATGAAAGAAATACACTTACAAGGATTAAACTATGACCATTAAAAACTTATGGCCAACTGAAGTACTATTTGGTACTATCCCAGAAGAAGTAAGGATGCCAGTGATTAATGAACTATTAACAAGTCCAATTGATTTTACAAATGGTGATGTTACTGACAGTTACATTACTGATAAAACAGATTTAGGCGAAGTGTCTAAATTTATAAACACATTTGTAATTGATAGTTTTAAGTCTTATTCAAAAGAAGTATTCAATCATGTACTAGAAGAAGGGTCATATAAACTCAATGCTTGGACAGCCAATGGTGCAGGCAATTATAGTTTAGGATTTCATAATCATGCAGGAGCACAGTTGTCGGCAGTTTTTTATTTGTTAGTTGATGATGGGGAAAATGTTGGTGGGAAGATTAATTTTCACGATCCTAGATTCAATGCCAACAGAGGTTTGATATCTCCTTTTAAGTTTAAACATAATGATTATACAATGTCGCCTAAATCTGGAGACTTTGTTATTTTCCCTTCATATCTATATCATAGTGCCTCTACATTCTACGGCAACACACGTTTAATAATACCTGTGGATTTGTTCGTTAAAGATTAAAATGAAAATATTCATAGGTTACGATTCTAGACAAACGGAAGCATATGATGTTTGCCGTTGGAGTATGCTGAAGCATAATAAGGATCTAGAAATCGTTCCTTTAATAAGAAGTCAATTACCCACAGTTGGACATTCAGATGGAAGTACTGAATTCACTTATACTAGATTCTTAGTTCCACATATAGAAAACTACCAAGGATGGGCATTATTTTGTGATTGTGATTTTTTATGGCTGTGTGATCCTTTAGAGATTTTGAAATACGCCAATGAAGAAAATGCAGTTTGCGTTGTCAAGCACAAAGATTATAAAACTAAATCTTCAATCAAGATGGACGGAGTTGAGCAAGAATCATATCCTAAAAAGAATTGGTCTAGTTTGATACTTTGGAACTGCGGACACAAGGACAATCGCTTAATGACCCCTATGATTATTAGGAACAGTAGTCCAGCTTGGTTACATCAGTTTGGCTGGATACCCCCTTCTTCAATCGGGGATCTCCCTATAGAATACAATTGGTTAGCAGGGTATTATAATAATGGTTCTCCCAAGGCTATTCATTATACTGATGGTGGACCTTGGTTTGAACAGTATAAGGACTGCGAATACGCTGATTTATGGATATCTTGTAGAGCAGAAATGCGCTAAATATCATATCGAGGGTTAAAATTATGAGAGCAACAGAAATTATTAGGGGTGTTTTGGACTTGATTGATCAAGTTGAAACAGCTCCTACTGAAACTAGCAATCCAACAGCAGCCGAATACTACGATGATGAAACACGTAGGTTTGATCAAATTTCTGATCTAATTGACACTGATGCTGGAACATATGATAATAGTCCAGCAGATGCTATTGCTAGTATTGAAACAGTTACTATCAAAGCAGGTGGGGGAACTAATGCTCCTAAACATCCTGCAGATATTAAATCAAATAGTATTTCAATGTATCCAGGAACACAACATGTCAGCTAATGGAATCGCACACTTACCTACTAGAGAAGCTAGACAAAAAGCTAAACTAGATCAAGCGGCAATTGATAGAGCCGCAGACGGAAACCCTAGAGCAACTTATGATATTACTGAGTTGCCAACACAATACGATGATAATGCTGTAGTAGACAATCCAAATTCTGGAGGCTTAGTAGTTGGTCGTCCTTGGAATACAACCCCTTAATATGCCAATACTAAAATCAAATAGTACTAACTATCAACATTCATGGGAACCTAACCTAGCTGACCTACATCATGTTATGGAGTATAATGCTCTTGGCGAGCCTGTACTTCGAACTACACTTAAAGTAGGACAGACAGATGCGTTTGGTCGTATTCGTATGTCTAGTCCTTTTACTCTAGGCGACTACAAACACTTATACGGTTTAGATCCAATGTTTATTGACTATGCTGTTAACGGTGCTACAGTAGCATTTCAAGCAAACAAAGCCTGTGCTAGACTAACAACTACAAGTAATTCTAGCAGTCGTGTTGTACATCAGACCAAGTTCTATCATCATTACATGCCTGGCAAGAGTCAGCAGATATTGAGTAGTTTTAACTTTTATGCCGCCACTGCTAATGTGACTAAGCGTACAGGCTACTTTGATGACAGTAACGGTATCTACTTTGAGCAAGCAGGGGATGGTACACTATCTTGGGTTATACGCAGTTATACCAGCGGAGCTCCACAAGAAGTTCGAAAGACACAATCAGAGTGGAACATTGATCCCTGTAACGGGCAAGGTGGTAGTTTGTTTGCTTTAGACATGACTAAGACACAACTATCATTTATAGAGTTTCAATGGTTAGGTGTAGGTTCAGTTACCGTGGGATTCGTACACGACGGTGCATTTATCCCTTGTCATATATTTCATCACTCTAATGAACTGCCAACAGTTTATATGAGCAATCCAAACTTGCCTGTACGCTGTGAGATTCTAAATACTGGCACTACTACAGGTGCATTCTTTGATCAAATCTGTTCAACAGTAATCAGTGAGGGCGGCTATGTTGAAGCAGGACAAGATTGGTCAGTAAGTAGTCCCGAAGCCAGAACGATGAATGACGGTACTACGGTTCCTATCATAGCCATTAGATTAAAGAACACATTTAGAGGTTATCTCAATCGTATGATTGTACGTATGGGCAACGTTAACGTGTTTGCCACGCAAGAAAACATGGAATGGAAGTTAATTAAACTTCCTAACATCAGTGCGTTAACTACTTCTACCAACTGGGTACCTGTTAATGATGGTAGCGGAGTTGAATACAATGTAGGTGCTACTGCTTTTACAGGCGGTGAACAGATTGACGGTGGTTACATATCTGCTACTACACAAGGCAGTCAAAAATCAGCAGGTGCTCCTCCTAGCAACTTACCTAGTAGTGCTAAAAAGAATTACATTGTGCAGAACTATGACAGCACTGATAGCGAAATTTATGTTATTGTAGTTACTAACATTGGCTCTGCAGATGGTACTGCTCGTGTTAGTTTACAGTGGCGTGAGATTTATTAATGTATCGTAAATATATCAATATAGTAGAAGCAGCCAGCAAAGGATGTCCTATTGCCACACACGACTTAGAAGTCAATGTAAAGAATCGTCAGACGGCTATAGACAAACATCACTACGGTCCTGCTAATCCTGATGAGCCGGGCTCATACTGGAAAGATTCAGCCAAGCAATGGGACATAGACGAAAAGACTGCTAAGACCATGCAATGTGCTAACTGTGCCGCTTTTAACATTACAGACAGTATGTACAAGTGCATACACGATGGTATGGGCAAAGAAGCCTATGAGGCAGAAAAGACTCGTGAAGCCGCAGACTTAGGCTACTGTAACTTATTACATTTTAAATGTGCAGGTACACGCAGTTGCGAACTATGGGTTACAGGCGGTCCTATTGTAAAATAATATGTCTTTGGTCAGTCTTACTAATAATCAGTTTGATCCTAATGGTTACTGGACAAAACCTGTAGAAAAAATAGTCTACATTCCTACAGCAGAAGATGTTGCGTTGTTTGATCAGAATGGGTACGACCTAACTGATCTTGAAAAGCATTATGCCTACAGTAATTGGACTAAACCTAAGAAGCATAGAGAACATCGAACCGCATTGAAACAGCCTTGGTTTGTTCAAGATAATACAATAGAAGGTAGTGTACTAAATCACAGCTTATTATTTGAACGCAAAGGCTACACAGGAGACGCCCTAGAAGAATTACAGTACTGGGCAAAAACTTTACCATTAATTCATAAAATCATAGCACTACGTCCTAAATGGGGACTAGACTTTAGCATGGACTACGTAGACCGTGAGGGTAATGCTTTTGAAGTATTACATTGGGAATGGGATAGTTTTAACTACGAAGAAATATGCGCAGTTAAAGAAACAATAGAACCTATCCTTTCATCTATTGATTGGCAAGATGCAGGTCAGCAGATTTTAGCACAAAAAGAATCGTGGCATCATCTAGACTTCTTTGCGCAGAGTCGTTGGAAATGTGATTATTTTGGTATTCCTGAGGAACGATTTAAAATGGTTGCTTGGGGATAAACCAAATTTGTTACTGTTTGAGCTAAACTAAATAGTTGTACTTAATTAAAAGGTATTTAGAATGAAAAAGTTTTTAGCATTACTATTTTTTGTGCCATTATTGGCACTGGCACAAAAAACGCCACAAGGTGTAACATATGACACACAAATTGTAAGAGTAAATGACGGAGACACAGTTGTAATTTTTGCTCCGTTTCTTCCAGCCCCATTAAAACCAGAACTAGCAGTTAGAATTTACGGAGTTGATACTCCTGAAAAAGGATTTAGAGCCCAGTGTCCTAGCGAAGATCAAAGAGGTCAAGCGGCATCTGCTTTCACTAAGAATGCTGTAGCTACTACACAAAAACATCAAGTTACACTTTATTCTTGGGACAAGTTTGGCGGACGTGTTTTAGGAGATATTATTCTAAACGGAGTCAGCTTACGTGCTGAATTAATACGCAACGGATTTGCACGTGAATATTTTGGTGAAGCAAAACAAAGCTGGTGTAACTAATGAATCCAAACGACTATCCAGTGTATCCAGAGGATGATGGCTATGACCGTCCGAGAAACCCTTACAGTCCTCATTAATGATTTGATTGAAGGCCTAGCTCGCTTTGGTTGCGGACTAGCAGGAATTCCATATGAGGGAGATTTATGATTAACATAACTGAATCAGCAAAGACAAAAGTTTTAGATTTATTAGCAGAGGAAAATAATCCATTGCTGTCACTTAGAACATTTGTACAAGGTGGCGGATGCAGTGGATTTAGTTATGGATTTACCTTTGATGAAGAAAAGAATGAGGACGATTTTGAAGTTCCTCTAAGTGAAAGTAAAAACTTATTAGTTGATAGCATGAGTATGCAATACCTACAAGGTGCTACAATTGATTACACAGACGATTTAAGCGGAAGTCAATTTGTTATACGAAATCCAAACGCAACAACTACTTGTGGATGTGGAAGTAGTTTTAGCGTATAAACACCTACCTTAGGACGTTATCGTTACTTTGGGTGTGCCCGGCTGCTGGGCAGAGCGTTATGGGAGTCGTGCCCCGGAATGGCGCTCTAAGTGAGCATTTTATTTTTCAATAATGAAAATTGCTTTATTCATACACCAACCCATTTGTGCAGTTGACTCTGCTAATGGTATTATTGAAGCATTAACTCCTCATTACCAAATTAAATTGTTTTCCCGTGACGAAGTGGAGCCTACATTCTTTGACGATGTAGATGTTGTATGTTTCCCTGGCGGCTATGGCGACTGTGATAGATTTGATAGATTACTAGAATGGAATGAAGACTTAATTAAGAAATTCTTAAATCGTGGCGGCAAATATTTGGGTATATGTATGGGCGCATATTGGGCTGATGAATACTACTTTAATATATTAGACGATGTTAGAGTGGTTCAATATATTAAACAGCCAAATACAGATACTAGAAGACCACACCCCAAAGCAATGCCAGTGACTTGGAATGGTATACCAAAAAGGATGTATTTTTATGATGGCTGTGCATTTGTGGGCCAAGGATTTGATACAGTAGCCACTTACGCCAACGGCGATGCAATGGCAATTATACAGGACAATATAGGACTAATAGGATGTCATCCAGAGAGTGAACAATCTTGGTATGATAAAAGTTACTTAAAAGCACACTGGCATAACAAAGAACAATACCAGTTACTACTAGAATTTGTTAATCAGCTGGTACAGAAGTAAATACTTCTATGTTAGAAATTATCTATACCCTAGTGATGGTACAAATCACTATCGCTTGTGTTACTCTATACTTACATAGAAGTCAAGCACATAAAGCAGTTACATTCCATCCAGCAATTAATCATTTCATGCGTTTTTGGCTATGGTTAACTACGGGAATGGTTACTAAACAATGGGTTGCAATTCACCGCAAACATCATCAAGCTAGTGATACTGAGTTAGATCCGCACAGTCCACAAGTATATGGTATATGGCGTGTGCTATTTGGTGGCGCACAGCTATATCACAAAGCTAGTAAAGATGTAGAGATGGTGGAAAAGCTAGGAGTTGGAACCCCAAATGATTGGATTGAAAAAGCCATATATACCCCGCATAGCCGTTTAGGCATAATGATACTTTTGGTTGTAAACCTCGTTCTTTTTGGTGGGTGGGGACTAGTCATTTGGGGAATTCAAATGCTTTGGATTCCATTCTGGGCCGCAGGTGTTATTAACGGACTAGCACATTGGGTTGGCTATCGTAATACTGATACTAAAGATACTAGTCGTAATTTAATACCTTGGGCTATTTGGATTGGCGGGGAAGAACTACATAACAATCATCACGCAGATGGCGCCAATGCCAAGTTCAAACAACGCTGGTTTGAATTAGATATAGGTTGGATTTATATACGCATATTATGTGCTTTGAAATTAGCCAAACTTAGGTAAATATACAGTCAGGCTTGCATGGGGCAAGTTTATGCGGTTACCCACCGCGTAGGACCTAGAACGTCACTCATAGGAGATCAATCAAATGGGACGTCCATTAAGTAAACAACAACTGTTTAATGCAAATGCTAAGAACAATATCAAGGTACAGTTTCATAACGGTACTAGTAGCGTTCGTGGTTACATTGTAGAACAAACAGGATCAAAAAGATTTAAGTGCAGAGACGAGAACGGTGTTACTCGCGTATGCTACTTAAAAGACAAAGCAAGTGCAGACTTGCAAGCGGGTGAAATGTCAATCACATTTAAGTATGATGATGGCACAGTTCAACAAGCAACAAAAATCACTCGTCATCGTATTAGTGTAGTATATGACGGTATCCGTCGTAGCTTTCCATGGAACTTTAGCACAAGTACAAGTGATGGCAAGTGGCAAATTGAAGAAGCTGGTACCAGCACAGCAATGGGTGGTGGTACAGACTTAGAACAAGATGAAGGCCCAACAATTCCTCCAGGAATGGATCCTAATGAGCCATTAGCAGGTTCAGGCGGTGCTAATAATACAGTTCCAGGCACATTTGCCGCTACAAGCATTTACGTTGACGCATTTGATTCAACTGGTATGACATATCGTGATATTTCTGCAAGTGCTCTAGACACAGTTCCAGGCACACCTGTAGACGGTCTATATCGTCGCAAGTATGTTGGTAACTTCTCAGAGGACTATATTGACGAAGCAAGTTACGAGTTTGATGTTGGATTTATGAATCCAGCAAACGGCCCTATCAGCCAAGCGGCATACGAAGTTGATACATATGGTGGCTTTGGTGTACGCACTGATTTAGATTACGAAAACAACTATGCGTTTGAATGGAAGGGTTACATACAAGCACCTGTAACAGGTAACTATAACTTCTTTGCCACAGTAGATGACGACTGTATTATTTGGATTGGTGCACCTGCAACAGCAACTACGTTAGGCGACACAACAAGTGATTACTTGTTTGCACAATCAGGTAACACAAGAAATAACGCAACAGTAGGTGTTGCAATGACAGCAAACAAATGGTATCCAATCCGTATTTGGTTCCAAGAGTGGGCAGGAGCAGAAAAGTTCCAATTAGGCGCAAGCAACTCAGCTAACGCAACAAGATACGGCTTAGGCGGAACAAACTTCGCCTTCAAACATAACTCAATAACAAAAGGATATTAATCATGGGACGTCCAGTAAACGCAAGATATTTTGGTTCCGGTAGTGGTAACCAAATCAAAGTAAAATTTAAAACAGGTGGAACAGAGTATGATGGCTATATTGTCAAACAACTAGGTTCTAAAAAGTTCAAAGTAAGTGATGGTACACGCACAATCACCGGCTTCTTGGTAAACAAGAGTGCTGGTGGGTTGGACAACGGTGATATCATTGTCAACGTTCTAACAGACGCTGGTGTATTTGAACAAGCAACTAAGTTATACAATCGTGTTGCAATCATTGAAGGCACACGTAAACAGAAGTGGAACTTTGCAACTAGTTCATCTGATGGTGCAGTTCGTATTCAAGACGTTGAAGGTACTACATTAAGATTCATTACAGTAACTCAAGGTCTAGTAGATACATTGCTTGATCTAAGTGACGACGCTGATGATGCAGTAGCATTTAGCGTAACAGCAAGCGCAACAGGTGGTTCTACAATCACTTACGCATGGGCCTACTCTGACGATGCAGGTGCAACTTGGTCTACAATTAGTGGTGCAACATCAAGCTCATACACAACTGATGCATTGATTTTAGGCAACAGTGGTAGAAAGTATCGTGTTACAATGACAGCGGCTGGAGCAGATCCAGTTGAGTCAATTGCAACAGTAACAGTACAAGCCTAATAGCAAGTACAGCCAACAAAAAAGCCACCCTAGGGTGGCTTTTTAACGAGTAAAATTAATTACTTCTTAACGCCGCTGTTAACAAATGCGTACATTTTTTCAGCAGTTTCTAGAACTTTGTCTAGACCTGGATACTCTGGCATATCAACCTTGCTGATAATTTGGCCAGTCTTCTCATCGCGAGTAGCAGTCATTTCCCAACCTTGGAACTTGACGTGGAAATCGCTTTGTACCAAATCCTTAGCCATTCCTAGGATGTCTGTACGGATTTCGTAGCCGTTCTTGTTGAACTTAACTTCTGGTAGTTTTGGTGTTTCAAATTGTGACATATTTTTTCTCCTTTGTATGTGTGTATGTCGTTACTGCTTATTTGTTTGCGGATGCAAACGGTGCTTTCAACATCGCAGTAGTAATGTCAAAAGTATTCTTTGTTAATTCTTTAGTATATTGTTCTTGCGTGTCAATGTAAGAGTGCAAACTCTGCTTGATTGTTTCGTTGTATACAAATGTGTCAACGAACTTACGCTTTGTGTCCTGGATGGACTTGATGATTTGATCTGGTGTTACAAACATGCTGTTCTCCTGTGTATGTGTATATTATATATGTCTTGTTACTTAAATGCAACAAATTTTGGCATTCTTTTGCCCAAATAGTCCATGACGGCTAAGTTACTGTCTGTGGCTTCTGCTACGAATGTGTCAAGGTTAGGACTGTCTAATTCAACTTCTGCCATGGTTTCACCGTGTTCAGTTTTTAAATGTATACCGTACTTGGTACACAAGTGTTTGATAACACTATTGTGGCTTAGACAAACCATACAGCCTTTTAGTTTGCCATGAGTACGACACCATTGTATAGTGCGTTTGAATAATTGATTACCCATGCCCTGTCCTTGGTAACCTTTTAACACGCTAAATGCTAGTTCCATATCTTCTTGTAGAGCAATGTGTCCAACGGCGATAAAATCTAAATCGTCATTCTCAATGCAAAACAAAATATTCTTATCTGATTCTGCTTCCCATTGATCACAAAGCCTATCTATCATTTCGTCTTGAACTATGTATCCAAAACGTAAATGCTTACTAGCACTATCTAGTTCTTTCAAGTGCTTACGATACTTTGGGTACTCGTGCGCTAATACTCTGCGAACTGTACTATAAGGCATATTACTTTGCTTCCATTATTGCTCGAGCAGTAGAATAGTCACCTCTACGAGCCATTGCTGTGGCTGCTCTTGCTTTGCCAAATTCATGTAAAAATGAATAAAACGCATTTAAAATTGCTTTCATAGTGAAATTCCTTTTTGACTTTGATATTGATATTGAATAGTCCAGTATTCGACTTCTGCGGCATTGGTGGGATTTTTGCTTAGAACGTAATTTTCTAAGTCAGACGGCTGTTTTAGCCAATTGATGATTTTCTTAAACATTGTGTAATCCTCTGTATGTGTGCAGAACTCAGTGTTTCTACTGAGTTATTTATACGATGCTTGTGGCATTGCACAAAATAGCCGCTCTAGATTTTTACTAAAAATCTTGTTATAATACAAAAACGGTTAAATATTTTAAAGGATAATTTGATGAAACGTTCAACGAAGAGTTTGCTGGAAGAGTTAAATGAATTTGCCGCTAGAAAACATACTGAAAGTGTCATTGAAAGCAGAGCTAATCATATCATTGACTCCGCAGTAAATTTAATTGCTTTAATTAAGGAACAGTTTGATCCTGAAACAGCATTTGAATTAGAAAAGCGTTTTATTAATAGTATACGCAGTGCTGATCCTGCCAAGTTTACACGTGGAATACGCAAAATACGTGACAGCAAAGAAACAGCACGTACCCTCAAAATTATAGAGGGTAACGCAAAAGACCCTGATTAGTCCCCATTTCCCCTGATTTTTCCTTAACTACATAAATAAAATTAACAAACCACTGAGCGTGGTATGTGACATACGATTAAGGAGAAAAATTATGTCAGCAGGAATCACAGCATTAAATTATGCAGTTAAAGTTGGTCAAGGTTTTGGCCCACGCACACGCATTTATAGCGTAAACAAGGGCACTGGTAGCCACACACAATCAGAACTAAACACACTAGTTCAACTTCTAACAGCAGGTGTTACAAAAGGTACATCTGATGCAGTTACAGTAGCAGGTATCGCAGGTACAGTTGGTACAGATCCATTGTACATTGCAGTTCAAGGTACTGGTGCAGTTGATACAGCTGGTGGCGGCTATGTTGCTGATATCACTTTAGCTTTAGTAGCTGATTTTGATCAAAACCCAGCTTAATTTTAATTTAAGTTAGTACAAGGGCTCTTTTTATAAGGGCCCTTTCTTTTTGTGCGTTAAATATACGCATGGAAAGAATACAGATTAGCACGACAATTGATATAACTGATACTGGTGTAAAACGTCCAGGATATGGGACAGAAAAAGAGTTTAATCAGTATAAGAACTATATGACCTTTCATCAAGTACTAGGTCTTAGATCAAACTTCATAGTGATAGATCCTCCCAAGTTTGAGAAAGAACGCTGGACTATGATAGTAGAAACTGACAGGGATGCAGTTTACTCCACTAGCGAAGACCCAGTAGGTTTACTCAAAGAAGATTTACATCAAGTACCAATTTTAACTGGTTTAGATGAAGTAAAACAACAAAAACATGCAATTATTACAACTAAGGGCAGTCACCCAAATACATTTGTGAGCATTGTCAAATAAATAATACTAACAAATTGGAGAGAATCGATGTCTACAAAAGATTTAGAGAAGGACAGTTTAGAGTTGCATGTGGAACTATGTGCTTCTCGCTATGACTCGCTTGAAAAGCGTCTAAGTAGCATTGAAACTAAAGTGAGTGATTTAGCTCAAACTATTCAGGCCAGCCAGCACAGCATGAGTAAAGTTATGATCGGTACCGCAGGTACTGTAGTAGCTGGAGTTATAAGTACTATCATTGTAATTTTATTAAAGTTTTAAACAATGCGTTGGCACGAAATTATATCAGAAAAATTAGTACATGCGATGCCGTTAAAAGATCGCCCAGCAGGTACTGGCATTAAAAAGGCAACCCCGTTGGTTCCGTCAGTTATGCCACCACCTGATCCAGGTACAGCTATAGCTATGGCGTTGCCACAAATAGCACAAGCCGTTGCTGGCGGAAGTCAAGCAGCCGCTCAACAAGCAGTAGCAATGGATGATGCAGAAGAACAACAACAAGCGGCATTGGCAGCACAAGAATACGAACAAGCAAAGAAACCACAATGATTAAAGAAGAACGTATTTTAATTCAACGACTACAATCTTTAAAAAATAAAGTTAAAGATAATTTGAAGTCTAAAGGAATCGTAGTTCCTGTTAAAACTAGTCGCGGATTAAAATTAGACCAGTATGAAATTGTATTGGAAAATACTGGATATGTGGTTTATAACAAGTACAACGAAAAAGTATATTACAATTTGTATTACTTACAAACAGCCGTGCTAATAGCAAACGCATTAGCTTCGGGAAGGACTGTTAGAAACGAATGGGTCGTTAATGACAGGGCGGCAGGAGTATCCGATTTTGATAAGGATCTTTTTGAACATAGGCTCAATGCTTCTTTGAAGAGAAAAGACTTGTTTGGTATACAGCATTACCATACTAGACTTACAGAATCTAAACTCAAGCCCAAAAATTATATGAATTCTTTGAATAATTCTTATATGATGCTTCTTAACTCCCTAAAGAGCATCGAGAAATATAATAAATACTCTTAATACAATTTAGGACAACCCTATGAAAACTACCGATTTTAACAGACCAGTGACAGCTAAGTTTTTAAGCGAAAGCTTCACTAAAAGATATGGATCTAGAATCAATCTAGAGAGATACACTAACGAACAATTAGAAGACTTCCGTAACAAGATTCGTACTAAACTAAGTCAACAAGAAAGTACAGGTCGTTTTAACGAGAACGTTGAAAACGAAAACTACACACGTGACAAAATGATTCTTGATGTTATCAATCAACATTTAGAAGAGCGTGAGAAGTCTGTTTCTGAAGCTGTTGACCCAAAGCAAGCTGGTGTCGTACAAGCCGCTATTGACATGCAGAACAAGATCAAGAACATGTTGGAAGACGTTGGTTCTATGATGACTAAGACAATGGTTGCTCTTGCTGACGATATTAAAGATACGTTAGGTGACCAAGCCGCAGAAGAGTTTGGCTCTATTGTTACTCCAGCATTACAAGCCGCAATGGATCATTTACAAGGCACACGTTCAGCAGTTGAAGCTGGTGTTAACGTTCTAACAGGCGAAGGCAATCCAGAAACAATTGGAGCTGAACCTACTGATGACATGGCAGCTATGCCAGGTGAAGAAGGTGGATTTGCAAATGATTTAGAAGCAGACGTTGGTGCTGATGAATTTGGAGCAAGTGATGCTGCCGCTGGTGGTGACGAAGTTGCTGGTCGTGAAAAGCGTGAGAGCGTTCAATTCCGTAAGCCTTCCATCACAGAAGGTAACAGCATAATGTTTAAATTGGCTCGTTAATGCTATTACGCGAGTTTGATCAAGGACAAGACTTCATAGGTGATTTAGAAAACCTATTGCAAGTTTCACTAAACAAATACGATAGTGAAGACAGCATAGCTAAGATTAGTTATGAAGCTCTAAGTCAATTATTACAACGATCTGGTAGTTACGGTTCTGTGAACCGTAACATCATCGATCAAGCTGTCGAAAAGAGTCCGGCTCTAAGACAGTTAATTAGAAATTACGATGGTAACAGCGTTACTTTGAATACAAGCAAAGAAGCTCCAAAAGACACATTACCTTCTCAACCTGACCTTGAAAAAACTGATCAAGGTATTTCCAAAACAACACAACAAGCCGCAAGTTCTGCCGCACAAGCTGGCTTGACAAACTAATACTTCATACGTTATAATAGCACATGGATATTATAACTACAATACAACCTCCTCCCTTTGTCGAAAGAATACAGTACAAAAATTGTGTTCAAATTAATTTAAACGGCAAAAGAGTTTATCAAACACCTGACGGTGAAACTACTCCTAGCGTAACAACTATCCTTGGTGCTACTAAGGATATGACTCATTTAAATGAGTGGCGTAAGCGTGTAGGCGAAGAAAACGCAAAACAAATTACAAAAGAAGCAAGTGGTGTTGGAACTGCCATGCACTCCAACTTAGAGCGATTCCTTGCAGGTATTGAACGTATGCCAGGTAATAACCCTGTACACGTTAAAGCAAATGCTATGGCAGATCGTATCATTGCAGAAGGACTTAGTAAAGTAAATGAAGTATGGGCAATGGAACAGAGCTTGTACTATCCAGGATTGTATTCAGGTACAACAGACTTAGTGGGCGTTTATGATGGCGAGCCAGCAGTAATGGATCATAAGCAGACAAATAAGCCTAAAAAGCGTGAATGGGTTGAAGATTACTTTTTACAATTAACTGCATATATTTTAGCACACAACGAAGTTTACAAAACTAATATTCGTAGGGGTGTTGTATTCATGTGTAGCAGAGGCGACGATCCTGTTAAGATTGGTGGCGAAATATACCAACAATTTGATCTTTTGCCCCAAGATTTTGCAAAATATGAAGACTTATGGTTGTCTAAAGTAGAGGACTACTACAAGAACTATCATCAAGGCTAAGCAGATAAATATCTTTAATTAAAGGATATCTTATTATGGCCGTTGTGCAAATATCAAAAATTCAAGTCCGTAGGGGCAGAAAGAATCAAACAAACTTACCTCAACTAAGTGGTGGCGAGTTTGGTTGGGCAGTGGATACGCAACAACTTTACATTGGTAACGGGTCTGTTAGTGAAGGTTCACCATTTGTTGGTAATACTGAAATCTTAACAGAACGTAGTAACATATTTGGATTGTTAGGTGCTTACACCTATTCCGATGGTGTTTTACAAACTGGTGTAGATAGCAACACTCCATTTAGTAGAAGCTTACAACAAAAACTTGATGACATCGTTAGCGTAAAAGACTTTGGTGCTCAAGGCGATTTTTCCAACGGTACTGGTACAGATGACACACTTGCATTGCAACGTGCTATCGACCAATTATTTTTGAATTCAATCAATAAGAGTTCTACAAGCAGTCATATTAAATTACGAATTCCAGCTGGTGTATATAAAATTACATCAACTTTATATGTTCCTTCTAATCTTAATTTAATTGGTGACGGTTTAGACAATACAGTCATTTATCAAGACAATGCGTCATTCCCTTTACTACAAACTGTTGCTAGTTCTAGTAGTCCAGGTTCATACCAAAAACTTGAATTAATGAATAGTGACAATGCTCCAAGAAACGTTTATATCGAAGGTATAACTTTTACAAGAAGCGAAGGAAGTACTACTCAAGTTCCAATCGCATTTGTAGACTGTTTAAGAGAAAGTCATTTTGAAAGATGTAAATTTACTGGTACTTGGGAAAATGGTACTGGTGAAGAAGCTTCTCCTGTTATTGCTGGATCAAGTAGTGCTGTTGTAGTTAGAGGATTGGGTGCAGTTACTACTGAACAAGTGTTGTTTACAAACTGTCAATTTGAAAAAGTTGCTCACGCAGTGTATTGTGACTACGACTCTTCTAAGGTCACTTTTAAAGACTGTTCCTTTAATAATTTGTTTAGAGGTTTAACTTTTGCAAAAACAAGTTCAGATACAGTAGGTCAAAACTTTGGCCCACAGGATTATCTAGTTGAGAATTCACTATTTGATAAAGTTGATGCAGAAGCTTGGAAAGTATTCCCTAATTCTTCAAGCGCAAATCATAGAAGTACCAACAACAAATTTTATGATGTAGGTAACAATAGTGCTGAACAAAGTCAACCAGTAACACCAGTACTTGACTTTGGAGATTCAAATAGCGTAAGCGACGGTGATTACTTCCAACGTAATATATCTATCATTGACATTGATGCAAACAAGTCTGGATCAATATTTAGATTTACTGCATACTTGCCAGATGTATTAGGTGTTAACCATATCTCTTATCCTTCTAGAACATTGACGTTGTTATCAAGCACACCAGTAGCTTCACCTAAATTATTACTGAAGACTCCAGCGTGGACATCTTCAAAAGTTATTGTAGATTATGTAATTAGAAAAGGATCAAATGATTTATATCGATCAGGAACATTAACTATGGTGATACACCCAGATATGGCAACTAATGGCATATCTCCAACTATCACTGATGATTTTGTTTATCACGCAATTGATGAAACAATTGGCAATAGCATTGGCGGAAATTTACAATTCTATGCTACAGTTAATAATTTGTCATCGGTGAAGATTAACCCAACTACACTTGCAGAAAGTGTTGAAGACAGGCCAACATTGGTTCTTAGATACTCCAATCCAACTGGACCTGGAGGTGATGCAACCATCACATATAAAGTAACCCTTGTTAATGGATATCGTGCATTTGTATAATAGGTAGCAAGTGTTTCAAAATAGTTACGAAAAACAATTTACAATCTGGAAAAAATTTAGAAGTAAACTAGAAGAGAGCCAAACTCCAATTGAAGATGCAATCAAGTTTTGGTTAATGGCTCCTTTAGTAAATAAACATCTAGATCCTTATCGAGCTGATACTTGGCCCGACCCATGGCAAATCATTAAAGACGGTAAGTATAATGATTTAACCATCAATCTTATGATTGGGCACACGCTTAAATTAACTAAGCGTTTTAATGAAAGTCAAATTGAGATAAGAACGTATCTAGACACGTCAAATAAAGTAGTTTATAATACTTGTTATATTGACAATAAAATACTTAACTACCAATACGGAGAATTGGTAGAGGAATCAGAGTTACCCAAAGAATTAGTACTACAAATGGCAACACCGTTGCCGGATTACAAGTAAACAAATACTTGGTAGAGGGGTTCCTTTACCATAAATAAAAATCTAGCAAAGAATAGAGGCGATAGAATGACCATTACAGTAACAAAAAGAAGTGGAAACAAAGAACCGTTACTGATAGAAAAGTGGCAAGCGCAAATTACAAAAGTCTGCCAAGGCATTGCAGACGTCAGTCAATCAATGATTGAGATCAAAGCGCAACCACATTTCTACAACGGAATCACAACAAAAGAAATAGATGAAATTACATTAAGAGCTATCGTTGATTTAATTGATATTGAACACAATCCAGACATTGGTCACACCAATTATCAATATGTAGCAGGTAAACAACGTTTGTCAATGTTACGCAAAGATGTGTATGGTGATTACCAAGTACCGCACATTTATGAAATAGTTAAAAAGAATATAGAGATTGGATTATATACTCCAGAACTTCTTACATGGTATAGTGAAGAAGATTGGAACCGCATGAACGACATGCTAGAGCATGACAAAGATGAACAATACAGTTATGCGGCAATTGAACAACTAATTGAAAAATACTTGGTACGTAATCGTGCTACCAAAGAAATTTATGAAACGCCACAAATACGTTATATGATTGCCGCGGCAACTGTGTTTCATAAAGAAGAGCCTAACAGTGCTCGTATGCGTTACATTAAGGAATATTATAATGCGGCTTCAGACGGTTTATTTACTCTCGCTACTCCTGTTCTTGCTGGGCTTGGCACTCCCACTAAGCAGTTCAGTAGTTGTGTACTCATTCGCAGTGATGATGATCTTGACTCCATTTTTGCTTCTGGCGAAATGATGGCCAAGTATGCCAGCAAACGTGCTGGCATTGGTTTAGAGATTGGTCGTCTACGTCCACTAGGAAGTCCTATACGTGGCGGAGAGATCATGCACACTGGTATGATTCCTTTTTTAAAGAAATGGTTTGGTGACCTACGCTCATGCTCACAAGGTGGCATTAGAAATGCTTCCGCTACAGTTTTTTATCCTATTTGGCATCATCAGTTTGATGATCTTATTGTACTTAAGAATAACCAAGGAACTGACGAAACTCGCGTTCGACATATGGATTACGGAGTTGTCTTATCTGCCTTCTTCTGGAGAAGGTTTAAGAATCAAGAAAACATTACTTTCTTTGATCCTAATGAAGTACCTGATCTTTACGAAGCTTTCTACAGTAACACCGAGTTGTTTGAAGAGCTATATGTAAAATATGAAAAACAATCTGGATTACGTAAGAAGACTATGTCAGCTGAGGAAGTATTCAAGTCTGGCATATTAAAAGAACGTACAGACACAGGACGTATCTATCTAGTGTTTGTTGACAACGTGATGAACCAAGGACCGTTTGATCCTGAGTATCACAAAATTTATCAAAGTAATCTCTGCTGTGAAATTTTATTACCTACTAAGCCATTTAAGCGTCTCGATGACGATGCTGGGCGCATCGCTCTTTGTACTTTGGGCTCCATTAACTGGGGAGCATTTAGAAATCCTGAGGATATGCGTAGAGCTTGCCGCATCCTTCAGCGTAGTCTATGCAACATATTGGACTACCAAGACTTCTTATCAATCCAAAGTAAACTAAGCAATGATGAGATCCAACCACTTGGTATTGGTGTTACTAATTTAGCCTACTGGCATGCCAAGCGTGGAATGCAATATGGTGAAAAAGATGCACTTGCTGAAGTTAAAAGCTGGATGGAACATCAAGCATACTACTTAACAGAAGCAACCGTAGAGCTTGCTAAAGAACGCGGTCCTTGTTTAGACAGCGCCAAGACACGTTACGGTCAAGGAACATTCCCTTGGGAATTACGTGCTAAGGGTGTTAATGAATTAGCAGACTTTACTCCTGAATTAGATTGGGAAACGTTACGCACTAATATGAAACAATATGGAGTTCGAAATGCTACACTTATGGCTATTGCTCCAGTTGAGTCTAGTTCTGTTGTTATTAATAGTACTAATGGAATAGAAATGCCAATGAGCTTGATTTCAACTAAGGAGTCTAAAGCAGGATCATTCACACAAGTTGTACCAGAGTATCATAAACTTAAGAACAAGTATCAAATGATGTGGGAACAGAAAGACTGTGCTGGTTATCTAAAGACTGCGGCTGTACTTGCGGCTTATGTTGATCAAAGTATTTCAACTAACACATTCTACAATCCAGCACACTTTGCGGATCGTAAAGTACCAACGACACTAATTGCCAAGAACTTGATGCAAGCTCACTACTGGGGATTGAAAACATTCTATTACAGTCTAATTAACAAAGCAGGAAGTAGAGCACAAGAAGAAGTTGTTGTGACTCCTGCTACAGGTGTTTATGTCAATGGTTATCATCAAGAAGACTTAGAAGACGACTGCGAGGCATGTAAACTATGAGTTATGACTTCATTAGAGGATTCATAACAGAAGGCAAAAGTGACAAGTTAGTCATTAAGCCGTTGCCTTATGGCAAAGAAGAATTGTCGCCTTCAATATCAGAAGATACTTTAAATTATCACTACGAAAAGTTAGCAAAAACTTACGCAGAAAGATATAACAAAAGAGAAGGCGATCCATTCTTTAATGAAGCAGGTGTATTTTTGCACAATATATTGTTTCAACAATATAGGAAAGCAAATAGTAAAAATAAACCTACTGGCAAAATAGAAGAGTTTATTAATAAACACTTTGATTCCTTTGATAAGTTTAAAGAAGATTTTTTAAAAGAAGCGATGTCAATACAAGGAAGTGGTTGGGTTTATCTTTCCAAAAGTGGAAAAATTAAAACTATCAAAAATCATGAAATTAAAAAAGATATTGTACTATTAATTGATTGGTGGGAACATGCCTGGGCATTAGACTATCAAGCAGATAAGAAAAAGTATTTAGAAAATCAATGGAAAATAATTAACTGGGACAATATAAATGTTAGAGACGATTTGTGACATTATGGTAGATGCTTACAAGCGAAACTGGATTACCAGTCGTGATGGTAATGTTTCAATACGTCATCACGACCGTGACCATTTTTACATTACACCTAGCGGTGTGCGTAAGCAAACACTACAACCTGATCAATTTAAGAAGATTAAAATAGTTAATCATATTAATACAGCACCTCCATTTTTAACAAAGTCTTGGGAAGAAGAGTTTTATACTGACATCAGTGCTAATCTAAAACCTAGCGGTGAGATTCCTTTACACTTTGGCTTACAAAAAGAAATGGGGCAACACGCAGGTGAAGTTCGTGTAGTAGTACACGTTCATCCTACTTACTGTATTGCGGCAATGCACGCCGGCATTGATCTAAGTACAATTAGTAATGCGTTCCCAGAACTTAATCGATATACTAGAGTAGCACCTAACGTACCTGACGTCCCGCCAATTAGTCAAGAGCTTGCAGATCGTTGTCACGAGAATTTACAGTTAGACGATAACGGCAATATTGCTTATGACATTGTGGGAATTAAAGGACATGGAGTTGTAGCAATTGACACTAGTCCATGGCGTGCTTACGAGCATATTGAAAGATTAGAGCATATTTGTAAAATAGTATTAGCTAGTGGAAAATATTAAGTTTGCTTGGTTACCTACTAAAATGACCAGTGGGAAAACAATATGGCTAAAGTCATATATCCTTCATCGTAATTTATATGATGAGTCAACTGGTAGACCGCCAATGAATAGTTTATTTTTTGAATGGACCGAAACACCGCAAGAAAAAACTTGGAGACTTTTAAAAGAGTCAGTTGTATATAATAGAAATATTTGGAATGATCCAACACTAACAAAACAGGATAAACAATGAGTAAGCAACAATATAACCTAAACACAAAGACAGACTACCTAAGTCGTAAAATGTTTCTAGACCCAGCAGGTCCTGTCACCATTCAACGATTTGAAGAAGTCAAGTATAAAAAGATTGCAGACTTTGAAACAACTGCACGTGGTTTCTTTTGGGTACCAGAAGAGATTAGTCTAAGCAAGGATGCTAACGACTTTAAAGATGCTAGTGATGCAGTTAAACACATATTCACAAGTAACTTGTTACGTCAAACAGCATTGGACAGTATTCAAGGCCGTGGTCCAAGTCAAGTGTTTGCTCCAGTAATAAGTTTGCCAGAATTAGAAGCTCTTATATATAACTGGACATTCTTTGAAACTAACATTCACAGTCGTAGTTACAGTCATATCATTCGTAACATCTACAACGTGCCCAAAGAAGTGTTCAACACTATCCATGACACTAAAGAGATTGTTGACATGGCAAGTAGCGTAGGTAAGTATTATGATGACTTACATCAAATTAATTGTCTAAAGGAAGCTGGACAAACAGTTACAGAAGAACAACACATCAAAGCAATTTATCTAGCATTGCATGCCAGCTATGCTTTAGAAGCATTCCGTTTTATGGTATCATTTGCTACAAGTCTAGCAATGGTAGAGAACAAGATCTTTATTGGTAATGGTAACATTATTAGCTTGATTCTACAAGATGAACTTCTACACAAAGGTTGGACAGCTTACTTGATTAATCAAGTAGTCAAAGAAGACCAACGTTTTGCCAAAGCCGCACAAGCATGCCAGGAAGAAGTGCTACAGATTTATCGTGATGTTATCGCAGAAGAAAAGGCTTGGGCGGACTATCTATTCATGAAAGGTCCGGTTATTGGACTTAATGCTAACATTCTAAAAGACTTTGTTGACTACACAGCAGTTGGCGCACTAAAAGATATTGGTATTAAGTATTGGGCACCAGCACCAAAGTCAACACCTATCCCGTGGTTCAATAAACATAGTGACACGAGCAAAAAACAAACTGCTCTTCAAGAAAGTGAAAGTACCAACTATGTTATTGGTGTTATGAGTGAAGGTATTGACTATGACGCATTACCTGCGCTATAATTAAGGAAAATAATATGGTCAAAGCATCTGATATTATCAAATCGTTTGAGGCAATTATTAGAGTCAAACAAGACAATGGTAGTGTGTTACAAATTAAAACAATAACACAATCCACTACTTCAGCAATGGCCAAAAAATTATTACAAGCCCAATATGGCAAAGGTGCTGTAGTGGGCACACCAAGAGAGATAAAGGTATAAAAATGAAAGCAATCGTATGGAGCAAAGATAACTGTCCATTTTGTGACCAAGCTAAGAACTTGCTCAAAATGAAAGGTATTGAATTTGAAGAAAAGAAAATTGGTCACGGCTTCACAAAAGAAGATTTGTTAGAAGCAGTCCCAACAGCACGTACAGTTCCGCAAATCTTTTTAGGCGAAGAGTTGGTTGGCGGCTTTAACGAATTAAAACAAAAATTACAAGGATAATATGTTAATTGACAAAGGTGTAAGCGTAGGCGAAGTAATAACATTTAAACTAACCAGTGGTGAAGAGATTGTTGCCAAGTTAGTAGAAGAAACTGAAACATACTACAAATTAGGCAGACCAATGGTATTGGGACAAGGACCACAAGGCCCAGGATTAATGCCTTACTTGTTTACTGTACATCCTGATAAAGAAGTTAAATTACTAAAAGGTGCAATTACTGTCGTTGAAGCAACTGACAAGACATTTGCGGATCAGTTCTTACAATCAACCAGTGGCATCAAATTAGTTTAAGGACTAATATGAATGATGATGATATCAAGATTGATAACCTAACAATTGATTTAGGTGATATACATATTGCAGGTGGAAGTGGAACTGATTATTTAGATATGTCAAGTTATACATATACAACCGCAATACCAAGTACTACAAATTCCTCATATACTATTTCAACAGGCGCTTGGGGAAATGGATTAAATGGCACTAGTATTACATCAATGCCGTATATAACTAGCAACACAACAAATCCTGGTATTAGTGTTGATGGTGATGCTGAATTCAAAGGCAGTATTAAAATTAAAGGCAAAGATTTAGGCGACTGGATGGAAACGTTAGAGCGTAGACTAGCTATACTTGTACCAGATCCTAAAAAATTAGAGCAATACGAAGCACTTCAAAAAGCATATAAACATTATAAGATGTTAGAAGCTTTGTGTGAAGAAAGAAAAGACGAAGATGAATCCAAGTAAAGAAATAAGGGATTTTGTTGGCAGGCACGGTGTCAAAGTTATTGACACTAATAAACGTGCTCATCGTCTAAGTAGAGCAAATATAGAAATGTTTGCATTTGCAAACGATTACAATAGAGTTATATCTAATACATTAGCTTATGAAACTGAACCGCTATACACAGTAGAAATTGCTGAAAGTGAGTTAGATAGAATTGCTAAATTTGAACAACAAGTGTTTAATAATATGGCAGAGAAGGGTCATTACAACATGTTTGAAACTTTGATGCAACAAAAAGAAGAAGAGCAGTATCTTAAGGAAAAATACCCAGCAGTCAAAAAAGCATACGAGCAATACAGTTTGATGCTTAAATTGGCAAAATCTGGTGAATTTAATGTTTGACTTTGAGTTATTATTAATGTAAAATTAATTATAATTCAGGGGCTACCATGGAATACACAATCCTATTTCTTTTTACTCTTTTAATATTAAAACACTTTTTAGCTGACTTTGTTTTCCAGACCAATACAATGGTTATGGAAAAAGGAACATATGGCGCACGTGGTGGAATACAGCATTCTGCTATTCACGCTGTTTTAACTGGGTTAGTATTTTATGCTGTCTTTACTGACTTCTTTTCAATCGTATTGATAGCATTTATAGATGGTGTAGTCCATTATCACATTGACTGGGCCAAAATGAACATCAATAAGAATAAGAATCTAACTCCTGCTGATGAAGCATTTTGGTTTTGGTTAGGTTTAGATCAATTGATGCACTACTTAACATATATAGGATTGATTGCGTTAGTGATATAACGCATAGGATTATGAAAATTAAAAAACAATATGAATTAAACGAAGATGCGTGGATACATCTTGGAAATGGCAAATTATCTAAAGGCAAAGTAATTGATATATTTGACCTAGTACATGCAGGTTATAATAAAGATACTGAATTTTATATAATTGAAATTCCAACTGAAATAGATCCATTACTTGAAGTTAGGACATGGGAACAAATTAGCCAAGATGCTAAAGGACCAATAGGCGCATACAGATCAATTAGACAAAACATTGCAACTAAAAAGTTTTTAGGCAAAGTTGGAATTGATGTTCCAATGGAAGAACAAGCAGTTCCAAAGACTATTGAAAAGCCTGCAAAGTTAGAAGAAGTTGTAGCGGACTTTGAGGAATCTTTAGACATTTACGATCCAAGTCCAGAAGAAGTAAATGCCGCAATTGAAAGATCCTTAAAACAAAACAAAGAAATGTATACTAGTAAAGTTACTTTGTCTGAGAAACCAAAACGTTTTTACGGAAAAAGAAAAAATGAAAAAAGAATTTGACGAATTGCTATGCAACAAATATCCAAAATTATTTGTTGAAAGGGATCTTCCAATGTCACAAACTGCAATGTGTTGGGGATTTTCTTGTGGCGATGGTTGGTTCAACATTATCAACAATCTATGCGCTAATATTCAAAGTCACATAGATTGGAAAAACAAAAAAGAAGAAGTAGTTAAACAAGTAGTAGTTCAGCAAGTAAAAGAAAAGTTTGGAACACTACGTTTTTATTACCAAGGTGGTGACGACTATATCGCTGGACTAGTTAGTATGGCAGAAAGCATGAGTGCATGTACTTGCGAAAGTTGTGGTAATACAGGTAAGCAAACAGGTGGGGGATGGATTAGAACCATTTGTACGCCATGCAATGAAAAACTTGAGTTAGAACGTAAGCAACAAGAAGAAGAATGGCAACAGAGAAAACTTCTTAAAGAAGGTTTTGAAGAATAATTCCACCAATCAACCTGCAATGGGTTGATTTCTTTTTGGGATCATGCTATAATTGTGCATGAAGCCTTTAACCTATACATTAGCCGAATGGGACGATATTTTTGAGAAAATCAAAAAGGATCACCCTCCCAGCGTCTGGATGATTAGGGAGAAGATGAAACGCAAACTTGGTTTTACAACACGTGAACATACTGAGTGGTTGGGTTATTATGATGATGCCACGAAAGAACAACGTAAGTCTAAGTTTCACGGATACCGAACAACTATTCATTTGGATTTTTATGATGAAAGATACCGATCACTCTTTTTGCTTCGATATGGAAGTGATGCAACCATACCAGAAAGATCTAATGTCTAAATTTGCTGGATACAAGCCAGGTGAGATGATGGTTGTGTCTGCTAGTCGTCAAACGGGTAAGTCTTTGTATATGCAATATGCCAAGCAATGGGATGAAGTGTTTAACAAAAAGCCCCCATTTGAAATTCTTGCTAGTGCAAAAGTAGACGGTGTAAAATGGTATACAGTAAGATGTAAATCTGAAGTAGCCAAATGGGTTCGTACTATGCACAGTTCACAATGGCAAGAACATATTGATTCACGCGGATACATTAACAAGACTGTATTTGATATGGATAGTAAACTGTTTACAATGTTGGGGATGAAGTTTTCATGAGAAAAGTTATACACGAAAGTCGTTGTTTCAAATTAACTAGTGAAAACATGCGTGATGCTAATAAACGAGGCAAAGGTCATCGTTACTATAGGATTACAGCAGATGATTGGAGCATAGGTGTAGACGATTGGGATGATGTTCGTAAAATTGTAGATCCAAAGCATAACATTGCTCATCGTCATGCTAGTTCTTGGGCTTTTAAAGATTTAAAGACAGCCGAGAAAAAGTACATGATGTTAATTATGAGGTGGTCATGAACGGAAATATAACTGTTTTAGGTCAAGAAGTTGCCTTAAAGTCTGAACGTGCTAATCGCATAGAGTATTGGCGTATGCTCAAACTTCTAAGAAACGAATACAATAAGTTGTTGGATATAAACAACGGGCAATTTGATTTTGACGACTTTGACAAATATGTTGAAAGAAATCATGGAATTAAAATCATCTATGTAGATGGTAATATTGCTGGACACTATGACATTGTTGATAAAAACAAGCATCTTCTTCTATTAATAAAATACGCATCATGAAAACTATTCCTGATTACATTGAAGAAGCAGCCAAGCAGTTAGCTAAAGACATTGATACAGAAGTGTTAATGACGGCGATGGATTGGAAGGTATGTACCTTAACGTTGAGTGACGGACGTGTATATGGCGCACGTTATCTAACTGTGCATCCTGAAAACGGCTATCAATGGAATGAAATGATGGCATGGATGGTCGAGACATTTGGACCAACAGCACACGATGGTGTATGGACTCCTGGCATGCGTTGGTATGCTAACAATGCTAAGTTTTGGTTTCGCAATGAAAAAGATTTGGCTTGGTTTATGTTGCGTTGGTCATGAAACTACTTTGGAAAGCGCATCAATCAAGACCACTACATTTGGTGGCCTATGCTCCTGAAGTAACTGATGCTAATGATCCTAACTATGTTAATTTTTTAACTGAAGAGGATTTACTGTTAGTTTGGCAATGGTGCGCGGCAAACGATTGCGGAGTACGAACTAGTTTTGACACGTTTAGATTTAGAAATAAAAAACAAATAACAATGTTTTTACTGAGATGGACATGATAGTTGTTGATTTAAAAAAGTTACGTTCTTTAGACAACAAAGTGTTTGACTGGATGATTGGTCAGTTTGGACCAGCAAACCAAGGTCGTTGGCGCTTAGTTCATTTAGATTATATAGAATTTACAAACGATAAGGATGCTTTGTTGTTTACATTGCGGTGGTCATGAAAACATTTAAACGTTGGTTATTGAATAGAGAAAAATTAGAAAATCCAGATATACTATGGATTAAAGGTCATTGCCACAGAGTAGATTGCAATATTAAGTCTGAAGATTTCAAGGTAGTAGGCGGGCAAAATTTTCGGATAGTTTCTAAATATGAAATCGTCATTACAACTGATTGTGAAAAACAAGAATCTATGCTAAAGTTAAAATACATTGATGATCTAATTTTATTGCGAGTGTTGTGCGTTTCTCCCGGCGATCATATAATGGATGAGTATGGAGCATTATATTGAAAATAGTCTGGAATCGTAGCATTGGATTTAATATGAGCTTAAACGGTATGGAAAAATATAGCCCTGATACATGGAGTCCTATGAAAATTACACAGATTATAACTGATGGTTGTGATTGCTATCCTTGGCACGAAGTATTTGCTTGGTTACCAGTCAAAACAGTTACAGGCAAACGTGTGTGGGGTACAAAAATTTACAAACGTAAAGTTTGGGTAGTATGGGGTACAGGATTTCACATGGAGCCAGAAGTACAATATGCTACAGTATTTGAACTATTAGCAGGTAAAGATGACATATTGGGACAAGGTTACTGAGACAATCAAAGATTGGTATCTTACTCGCAAGATTGGCAAAAATAAAGCCGAGCGCGAGTGGGAAGAGTGGTATCACAGTAATGTAAACTTTAGGGCAAGTAGAATTAAGGATATGTTTCGCAAGTTTGATCATATCATTATTGTTGACCCAGATAAATTTTTTCAGTTTGATCCATTTGCTTGGGTACCAACAGAAGACGCCAAGCAATACTTTTGGCCCACACGTGACTTAGGTACTAATGCTGTGTGGAGATTTGAACGTGTAATCAACTGTCCAGCAACTGCTAATGAATGGACAGTGAACGAACTTGGTGGCGAGGATAAAGTATTTGTTGCCACTAATAATGAACGGGACGCTTTGATGATAGCGTTAAAGTACAGTTGACAGAAATCAAAGTTATTGATATTGATCCAAATAGAACTTTGGATATTGTGCGTGAACTTAGATCTCAAGGGATGGTACAAGGTACTGATTTTGACTTTAGTTATCACCAAGCCAAATATGATAACGATGGTTGGAACGCTGTAGAAAATAGACACGCTATGTTCAAATTCTACGATGACAAATATGCGACATTGTTTGCTTTAAGGTATGCGGTATGAGTATAACAAGAGAAATATTAGAAAAAGAATGGCACGGAGTAGAAATAGCAAATCAAAGGTTGCCAGATCATATTGTTGAATGGCTTGAAAAAAACGTGGGCCGCGGGCATTGGTATATTAAAGGCAATTGGGGTAGCCAAACCATCTTCTTTGACGATGAGAGAAAGCATTTCTTATTTTTAATGACATGGGGACAATGATGGCTAATTATTATAAAGAAAAGCCTTATCAAGGTTATATGGGTCCTACACCAAGTAGACCAATACAAAAATACATGTTGACTAACAATAGAGTAGACGAAATACACAATGCTGTAGTACACACATTTACAATGGGAGATGTGGACGATCCAATACTTTATGCAGGAGAACCTCTTTATCAATGGCAACAAAGTGATGCAGGTAAATGGGTAATGGAACATGCAGTAGAATCTCCAATGTGGCATCGACAACAAGATGCAATGCAATGGGGACACACTTTTGCTATCACAGCAAAACTAAAAGCAAAGGATTATTCTTTCTTTTTACTAAAATGGGGTGAGAAAGGCACTCGCAAATGACAAGGAAAATTAACGCAATCGTAGCAGTGGACGACCACTGGGGAATTGGCAAAGATGGCACAATGCCATGGCCACACTTATCAGAAGATTTAAAACGTTTCAAAGAATTAACAGACGGAGCAATGATAGTAATGGGTAAAAATACTTGGCTAAGTTTGCCTAAACGCCCATTACCAAATAGAGAAAATATCATTGTATCTAGAACATTAGATGATGATTTCGCTATTAAGATGTCAGGTGATCCAAAAGCGATAATTACTAAGTTAAAACAAGCAACAGAATCAGATATTTGGATTATTGGTGGGGCAGAGATTTATCGTCAATTTCTACCTTTTTGTCATAGTGTTTACATTACTAGAGTTGATGGCGACTATGATTGCGACACCAAATTTCCTGAAGCTATTTTACAACGACACTTTGTACTAGATTACATAGAAGATGACATAGTAGACAATGACGTTGTAATTCGTTACGAAATATGGGAAAAAGATGGCATTCTTAATTAAAAAACCCTCAAGACCTGGGGATATTATTACATTTAAACTAGAAACAGCTGAAGAAGTAATTGCTAAACTAGTTGAGGAAACAGAAACTGTTTATAAATTGGAACGCCCAATGACCTTGAGTTATTCGGCACAGGGTGTTGGTCTTACTCCTTGGATTATTACTTCAGAACCAGAAGCAACAATTGAAATTGAAAAACGTAGAGTCTTGGCTACCACTACTACAATGAAAAATGCTTCAGATCAGTATATACAAGGAACCACTGGAATCAAAGTAGTATAAATACCTAAAAGAGGAGTTTAGATGTCTGCTATTCCAGTGTCACCGCCAAGAATTAACACGTTTGTTATCACATTACCACCTTACAATGGACCAGATGGAGTATCTACTCCGTCAATTCCAACTGGCACAATTACTTTAGCAATACCAGATAATTCTATAGATTTTTATACAATGGGAGTGACTTTAGCTGGTGTTGCGTCTTCAGTAGTCAGTTTAGCTACTACTATACAAACCATATTTGATCCAACGGGTGGTCTTAGAGTTAAAGACGCTTTGGATCCTTATCAATTTGCGGTAGTAACACAAGCATTAACCGCTTCAGGTCTTCCAACTCCTGCCGCACCTCCAATAGAAGTTACTACACCAAACCCATTAGGTGGTGCATTAGCTGGCACTGGTACTTTAGCAGGGTTAGCCGCAACAGCCGCAAGTTTGTCTGGAACTGCTGTGGCATCGGCTTTTGTTCCAGGAACTGTTGCAACTGGCATAGTAGCCCCCACTGTTACAGGGTTTCCAGATTATGCCGCGCCACTAACTGTGGTTAATGCAAGTCTTGGAGTTATCAGTACAGCAATTGGACAAATTGCTACTATCATCAATACTTCTACAGATATTCCTAGTAGAGCATTAGTATTAAAGAGTGTACTAAGTGCTTTTGCTGGTGCTTTGAATACTCAAGCAATTACTACAGCTGGCAGAGTTCCGCCAACACCTCCAACAGGATTATAATATGGTAGCTCCTATTGCTAGAATTGGTGATGCAGTTGGCGGTGGTGTTTTAGTATCTGGATTAACAAGTGTAACCGCTGGTGGAGTTCCTGTTGCTAGGATTGGTGATGCAGTCAGTCCACACGGTCCAGGTATACATGGTGGGCCAGTTATTGTTTCAGGAAGTTTATCAGTACAAGCCGGCGGAATACCAATTGCAAGAATTGGAGATACCGCCTCTTGTGGTGATGTAGTAGTCTCCGGAGAGACTACTGTTATCGTTGGTCCTTAATTACCAAAGATCAGCTTTAGCTGGTTTAAAGTCAACCAAAGGCTTAGGCAACATTTGCTTGAAGCCTTTTTTCTTGAGCAAGTAAATCATAAACGTAGTACCAAACGTGTCTTGGTGTTTACCATTTTTGGTCATTTCCAAACGTTTTGGACGCAAGTCTTCTTCACCCAACTCAGGCTCTTTGTAAACTTTGTCATACCAGTTGTTGTATGCGCCATCCAGTTTACGCCAAAACTTATTCAAACCTTTTTGTCCAGTGAACTCGCATTCAAAGGCATCCCAAAAGATTTTGGTCATGTCTTCAATATACTTGTCATCAACGGCAATTTTTTCTTCCATACAAGCACGGAAGAAGTTATTGATCATGATAAGTTCTTTAGACTCTACATGACGAGTCTCAAACTTTTTGCGTTCAATCCAATACTTACAGAAGTTTGAAACAATGCCAAAGTCTTCATCAATAATAGCCGCCACTTGTGTAATAGCACCATCGGCATCAGTGTTTTGATATGCAGTGCTAGTCAAAAACAAGTCAGCAGTTTCCAAAAGTTTTTGTTTCAGTTCAGCACTTTGCCAGTCCAAGTTATTAGAACCGTCCATACGAACACCAAACACTTTTTGGCTATACAAGTCTAGTGGATCCAAACTCTTTTTACCGCCACCGTCAGCTTCGTCAGTGTTCAAGATAATAAAGTTCTCACGAATTGCGGCTTTGTCATTTGACGGAGCAATCACAACAGGTACAGTTACAGTACTTGCAGATTGTTCATAAATCATACAGTAGATAATGTATAGTACGATAGTAGTATGTTGGCCGTCCCAAGCAATCAAACATCCGGGTGCTTGAGGGTCTTCGTATACGTTAACTGCCAATACACGAGTTTCTGCAAAGTTACGAATAATCTTTTGTACGTGTTCCCAATCCAAAGGACGATTCATTGTGTCGTCAATGCGCAAGTCAGTCAACTTGGCTTCAGCGGCACGTGCTAGTTTGATATCTCCAACAATCAATGTTGGGTTGTTTTGCTTAAACACACGAATAGAATGAAGTAGTTCATCCATTGCGCCAGGTACTGCTTTACAGTATTCATCAATACGTTGCTTGGCACTAACAAACACAGATGTGTTGGTATTGTAACGAGCATTGATAATCTGAGCAGTTGTCAGTTTCAACTTGTATGTTGCTGAAGTTGCGGATTGTGACATATTAGCCTTTCAAAGTACGTGCGTTGTCGTTAAATGTTTCATCATTAGCAAGTGGTTGCAAACGATGGATTAGTGCGCCTTCCATTGCGGTCAGCTCAGTTTCCTTATGCAGGATTATGTAGCGTACAGTCCAATTCTCTGGAGTAAGATTGTACACAGAATAGTTTTCACGCAACCATTGCCAACCTTTAGTGTCATTAGTTCCGTGTTTAAATTCAGCTAGAGCCTTTTCCCAATGTTTACTTTGGCGAGCTCGAACCCAACCTTTACCAACATAAACGACCTTATCATCTTCGGAAATGATATAAACGCCGTTATGTTTGGATGGGATACCTTTGTACAGTTTGAACTGTTTAGTAATAATTTCAGCAGTGATACCAAAGTGGGCTAATTCACTTTGAATTGTTTGCTCAACCATATTACTTCCTTTATTGTTTAACATGTCAATATTATAGCACAGGTTTTACCAAATGTCAACCAGAATTTTAACCAAAAAAATAGCACCCGAAGGTGCTATTTTGATTAACGATTCATCACGTACATTGTGATTTCGAATCCATAACGCATTTCAACTGCTTCTGGCTTTGTCCACATAGTATTTCTCCTTTGTTTAACAAAATTACATACTGTCTGTGTAACTGTATGTATCTATATTATATTG
>JACCDX011540343.1_pt1 | contig 36594 bp, 22 predicted proteins | sample 7449681 | NCBI WGS metagenome assembly JACCDX01 (sample SAMN15323450, study PRJNA562643) | freshwater metagenome | isolation source: river surface water | place: USA:Blue River Watershed | collected 2017-08-18
CCGATTGTGAGACAACAATACCTTTGCCGATTGTAGTAGTAAATCCCTGAGAAGCAATAGACTGATGATGCAACTTTTGACCTAAACAAACAGATGTTAGAAGTAAACAAATAAGAAAATTATACATTTAGTAGGAATTAATGCATTTCATTGTTTTGCTAAATAAATTTTTAACAAAAAATAAGTTTTTTGTTGTATTATTTTATTAAAGACGCTTTAAAGTGTTTTATATAACAAATAATGGTGCAAAATTCCATCTATTTAGAAAATGAATTTTACGGTTTATTTGATTTTTTTTTACGGTTTTTTTTCAAATTAAAATTGTCCAATAATGAATCAATTGGTTTTGACTTTGAACCCCTATTTTAGACATCTACTTATTTTTCAGGGTAGTTCTATTGTATTTTATACACTTTCTAGAGTAAATTAAAATCCTATCTTTTTAGTTCGCATTTTTTATTAGTAACTTTGGCAAAAATTCAAGCCATTAGAGCAATTTCGCTTCTGAAAATGGAACTTATTCTAAAAACTAGACACAACTAACTATATTAAATAATGTCACAAATCACTTCAAAAAAAAATATCCCTAACGGGGTTATGTTGAACGCTTATCCAGACAGTATTGGACACAATTTAAACGATATTGTGAAAATGCTGCAACTGCCCGAGTTCAAAAATACTTTTTCTCTTTTCTATGTATTACCTACCTTTTTCAATAGTGACTTAGACAGGGGTTTCTCTATTATTAATTACGACATCAACGAGGAATTAGTATCCAAACAAGATATTGCAGCCTTAAAAGAATTGAATATTCAATTGAAATTTGACATCGTTTTAAATCACTTGTCGGTAGCCTCTCCTCAATTTAAAGATTTAATTGCCAATGGAGATCAATCCAAATACAAAGACTTTTTTATTGATTGGAACGAATTTTGGAAAGGCAACGGAACGCTTGGAGAAGATGGCATCATTGTTCCTAATAAAGAATATTTAGACAAACTGTTCATGCGAAAATCAGGTTTGCCTATCTTAAAAATAGTATTCCCTGACGGACAAGAAAGACCGTACTGGAACACTTTTTATCAAAAAATAACGTTTCAAAAAATAACTGTTTCCGATTTACAATCACTCAATATCACTCCTGAAGAAGCCAATGCTATTTGCGGAAAAATAAATCGTGCTATTGACGAAAACCAAGACATTCAAAGTATTGATTTAGACAGCAATGCACAACTCCATCCCGAAGTTCTGAAAATCGTCAACAACAAACGCGAGTATTTAGGACAAATGGATGTGAACGCTCAATCGCCTTTAGTTTGGGAGTTTTACGAAGACGTATTGGCTAAAGTAGCGAGTTACGGCGGGCAAATCCTACGTCTAGACGCCTTTGCTTATTTGCATAAAGCCATTGGCGAAAGCAATTTCTTCAACAAGCCTGGTACTTGGGATTATTTGGCACGAATCAATGATATTGCCAAAAGAAATAACTTGGAATTATTACCCGAAATTCATGCCGAATACGGTTTGCATTTGCACGAAGAAGTAGCCAAAGAGGGCTATGCTATTTATGATTTCTTCCTGCCAGGATTGTGCATTCACGCCATTGAAAAAGGAACAAATAAAGCCATTCTAACTTGGGCAAAAGAAATTGTTGCCAAAGGATTGAAGACAGTCAACATGCTGGGTTGTCACGATGGAATTCCTGTTTTAGACTTGAAGGGAAAAGAAGTGAATGGGGTGTATCAAAAAGGATTGTTAGAAGACAACGAAATCGAAGAGTTGATGAACCTCATCATTGAACGCGGTGGATTGGTAAAAAACTTATACGGTGCCGACGGTAAAAAAATCTCGTATTACCAAGTTAACGCCACCTACTTTAGCGCTTTGGGCGAAAACGAACAAAAATTAGCTTTAGCGAGAGCGATCCAACTCTTTATGCCAGGAATCCCTCAAATTTGGTATTTGGATATTTTTGCGGGTGCCAATGATTATGCAGGAGTTGAAAAAGCTGGTAAAGACGGTCACAAAGAAATCAACCGAACTACATTGAGCCAAGAAAATATTCAAGAAGGACTGAAAAAAGAAGTGGTACTGAAACAATTGGACATGCTACGTCTGCGCAATACCTCTAAAGCATTCTCAGGAACTTTAGAATTTGGAGTGGCTGCTGAAAATGAATTGAATCTAATTTGGAGAAACGAAGAGGAATTCGCACAATTGAATGCCAATTTGACCACTCACGAATTCACCATTCAATATACCGATTCAGGAGAAGTGAAAACTTTATAATTTAGTTTCCCCTTTAAATTGAACCATAAAAAACTCCTTAAGAAATTAAGGAGTTTTTATTTAGAGTTATGCCTTCAACCACAACACATCATACGCGCTTATAAAAGTGCTTTGATGAATTGCTATTCGACTATCGGTAATTAAGTCATGAAGTTCTGTATACTCATTTGTACCAAAAATATCTTTTTCAAAAACCGTATCAAATTCAGAGAAGTTCGCAATTACATATACTATTTCGCCTTGTTGATCTGTTTTTTGGTACACTAGCAAATGACTGTTGGCACAATCCAAAAATTGCAAATCGTTATCATCTGAAAAAGCTGGAGTTTGTTTCCGAATCGTAATTAATTTCTTCAACTGATTGTACACCTGAGTCGGCACAAAATTAGAAGAAGACAATCCCGCAACTACTTCCCAATTCATTGGCGAACGGTGTAACCAACGGTTGTCATACTTTTTACTTTTATCGTTCAGATAATCATAATTATTAGGCGTTGCAATTTCGTCACCGCTGTAAATCATTGGCAAACCTCCCAAAGATAAAATTATCGCATGTTGTAGATTAATTCGTTTTACGGCCAAATAAATTTCATTGCCATTGTTTTCGCTTACTGCTTTTTCTAGTCCGCACAACGCAGCCAACGAGCCTGAAATTCGTGCTTTACCCGTTTCTGGTTCAGTCATAAAACGTTGTCCTAAAGCGGCGCTTCCATTGAATCCATCACAGAAATATTGTAAAATATACAAGCGATGCGCTAAACTATCCAATCCTAATTCTTTCACTAACGCATCATCAAATCCTAATCCAATATCGTCGTGGCAACGTGCATAGTTAATCCAAGTAGTATTACGAGGTTTGACTGGTACTGCTTTCATTGATTTTTTAATCAATTCGGTACTTCGAGTAGCCATTGCCTCCCAGCTCAATGCCATGAAGTTAGCATTGTACGCAATATCGCATTCATCTCCCGCTGCAATTCCCTCTCCAAAATATTTAATAATTTCTTCGGGCTGTACAATTGCTTCGGCAATATACGCTACTCCTGGCGCTACGATTTGGCCACACAATTTAAACAATTGTAATAAAATATGGACTTCGGGTAAATTCTGATTGTACTTCCCAATTTCTTTCCACATAAAAGCTACCGCATCCAAACGGAAAATATCAATCCCTTTATTAGACCAATACAACATCGTATCAATCATTTCGACTAAAACCATTGGGTTTTTATAATTCAAATCCCATTGATAGCTATAAAACAGAGACATTACCCATTGATTGCTTTCGAGCAAGTAACTGAAGTTCCCAGGTGCTGTGTCTGGAAAAATCTCAGTCATTGTTTTCTCGTATTCATCAGGCAAAGTGCGGTCTGGGAAGAAATAAAAAAAGTCTTTGTATTTGGGATGTCCTTTGCTCCCTTCCACTGCCCATTCGTGTTCGGAGGCGCAATGATTCAACACAAAATCCATGACCAAATTCATATCATTTTTTTGGAATTCGGCTACCAAAGATTCAAAATCTTCCATGGTTCCAAATTTTGGATTTACTTTGCGATAATCACGCACTGCATAACCTCCATCATTTTCAAATTCTGGCACATCCAAAAAAGGCATCAAATGAATGGTATTGATTCCTAAATCTTTGAAATAGGGAATTTTTTCTTTGAGCCCATTGAAATCCTGATTAAAAAGATCCACATACAACATCATCCCCACTATCTTCTCACTTGAATACCAATTAGGATGAGCCACGCGATCTAAATCACGTTTTTTTTGATACGAAGAACGTTCTTCAAAATGCTTGACTAAAGTGACTAACAAGTCCTGAAAAGCTTGCACTCCATATGGACTATTGGCATATAATTGTTGGTACAAATCGGTTATAATAGGGAAATTAGCTCCCATTCGCAATTGGAAATTGGAATCCGTTATTTTATGCTCGTCCAAGAACTTTTTCAATTTCGATAACTTTTCTGCTTGTTGCATCCCCTTAAACTTTTGGTTAACCTTTATTCTATATAAATCGAATTGAAATATAACAAAAAAAGCATTTCCTATACAAAAACAAGCGAAAAAATATTGAGTCCGAAAAAATTACGTTAAATCAATCCGTAATCTTACCAAAAAAGGGCTGCCTTTTCAGACAACCCTTTTTCAAATTATTAATTAATGTGGTATTTTACCAACCTTGGTGTAAACCAATTTTCAATACTTCTTCATAACGTTCTTTATCAAATGAATATAGATTAGGTGCTTTGTGAGCTACATTACTTTTCTTCTCATCTAACTTAGTTAAAATACCTATTGAAGTTATTTTTCGAAGGAAATTTCGACGATCTAATTTTCTACCCAATATAGTTTCATACAATCGTTGCAACTCTGGAATAGTAAATTTTTCTGGCAATAAATTATACCCGACAGGCACTAAATTTAACTCCATTCGCAGCGTTTCTAATGCTTTGTCAAAAATTTCTTTATGGTCTAAAATCAATTCTGGCACAGCATTACAATCAATCCATTCTACTATTTCGTTATTCCCTTCAGGTTGTGGAACAGCTTGTAAAAAATCAACTAAGGCATAATAGCCTATAGTTACAAAACGACTCAAATACCATTGCGCTTCTTCTAAAGGGATTCCAAAAAAATTCAAAACCTTTTGACTGGTCTCAACTGGATTTCTATTAGCTTGACCAAAAGCAGCAAACTGTCTCAAGAAAATTCCTTTTAAACCAGTACGTCCATACAGAACATTTACTGCAGCATCATCTATACTTTCATCAACATGAACAAACCCTCCAGGCAATGCCCATTGTTCACTGTGTTTTGTTTTGATCAACAACACCTTCAATTGATTGTCATGAAATCCAAAGATTACACTATCAATTGACAAGCCGGGTTGATACTTTTCTTTATTGGCTAAAATTCCCCTTAACATCTATTCAATTCTATTATTTCTCACTGTTAGTAATCATTCATTTTACTCATGAATTGTACGAATATACTATTTTAAAAGATAGTTCACAAAATTCAGTTCGAAAAAAAATATTCAAAATTGAATTCAAAAACAAAAAAATATGTACATTGCGTCAAAATTACACAATAAGAATTTTATATTCACCTTTAACTAACCGAATTGTATATTATTATGAAAAAAATCGCTTTAATGCTGATTGGGTTAACATTCACAATGCAAGCCCAAACACAAAATGTTGATTATTTAAAAAAGGCTAAAGAATTAGTCTCTAAGATGACTTTAGAAGAAAAAGCTTCTCTTTGTTCAGGAGAAACCGCTTGGTCAACTCAAGCCATCAAACGTTTAGGCATTCCTTCTATTTACATGACCGATGGACCTCATGGATTAAGAAAAGCAGAAGGGTTTGATTTTACTAAAAGTGTTCCTTCTACTTGTTTCCCTACAGCGTCTAGTTTAGCTTCTTCTTGGGATCCTAAATTAGCACAAAAAATGGGAGAAGCCTTAGGAATTGAGGCACAAGCTAACGATGTTCAAATTCTTTTAGGCCCTGGAGTAAACATGAAACGTTCTCCTCTGGGTGGAAGAAACTTCGAATATTTTTCAGAAGATCCGATTTTGGCTGGAAAAATAGCTATTAGTTTCATCAACGGGGTACAAAGTCAAGGCGTGGGAACTTCTATGAAGCACTTTGCTGCCAATAGCCAAGAATTTGAGCGTATGTCGAACAACTCTGTTGTAGACGAACGTACTTTGAACGAAATTTACTTTCCTGCTTTTGAAATGGCTGTGAAAGAAGCACAACCTTGGACTGTAATGTGTTCTTACAATCGTTTCAACGGAATCTATGCCTCTGAAAATCCGTATTTGTTACACCAAATATTAAAAGAAAAATGGGGATTAAAAGGCTTTGTGGTTTCTGATTGGGGCGCTGTTAACGAAAGAGCAGCTGGAGTTGCCGCTGGTTTACACTTAGAAATGCCTTCAAGTGGTGGTGCTAATAACTTAAAAGTTATTGATGCTGTGAAAAAAGGAACTTTGTCTGAATCTCGTTTAGATGAAATTATCGCTGAGTTAGTTGCTGTGACTTTAAAAGCAAAAGACAGTCATAAAAAAGGAATCGTAGTAAACAAAGTAAAACACCATGAATTGGCTAGACAAATTAGTGGAGAATGTATCGTTTTACTTAAAAATGACAATGCTATTTTGCCATTACAATCGCAATTAAAAAAAGTTGCCATTATCGGTGATTTCGCAAAAACACCACGTTACCAAGGAGCTGGAAGTTCACAAGTACGTCCAACACAAATTGCAAATGCTTTAGAAGAATTACAAAAACTAGCTAAAGGAACTCAATTTAGTTTTGCAACGGGATATACTAATGATGGAGAAACCGATGCTACTAAAATAGCTGAAGCAGTACAAAACGCAAAAGAAGCCGAAGTAGCGATTGTTTTTGCTGGTTTGCCAGACATTTACGAATCAGAAGGATACGATAGAAAAAATATCGATATGCCAGAAGGTCATAATCAATTAATTGCAGCAGTGGCAAAAGCCAATAAAAACGTAATTGTCGTTTTAATGAACGGCGCAGCAGTTTCAATGCCTTGGAAAAATGACGTGAAAGCAATTGTTGAAGCCTATCTTGGTGGACAAGCTGGTGGTGGTGCCGTTGCTGACATCTTAACTGGAAAAGTAAACCCTTCAGGAAAATTATCTGAAACTTTCCCTGTTCGTACCGAAGACACTCCAACTGCAACTGATTTTCCATCTAAAGACGGAACGGCTACTTATGGAGAAGGTGTTTTCATTGGCTACCGTTATTATGACAAGAAAAAAATTGAACCCAATTTCCCATTTGGGTATGGAATGAGTTATACTACTTTCCACTATTCTGATATCAAATCAAGCACTACCAACGCTAAAGATACAGATGCAATCACAATTGCATTTAAAGTAAAAAACACGGGTGCTGTAGCAGGAAAAGAAATCGCTGAATTGTATGTTCACGAACAAGATACAGATGTATCAAGACCTGAAAATGAATTGAAACATTTTGAAAAAATCAGTTTGTTACCTGGCGAAGAAAAAACAGTAAGTTTCCAATTGAACTCTCGTGATTTTGCTTATTACAATACCAAAATTCACGATTGGACGGTTAGAACAGGAAAATTTGATATTCGTGTAGGTGGTTCTTCTCGTAATTTGCCGCTACAACAAACTATTGCTATTGAAAATACTAAACCAATAAAAGTAGTTTACACTCGTGATTCAATGGTAAAAGAAATTAAAAATACTCCTCAAGGCGAAGTTATTGTGAACCAATTAATTCAAGGATTTATGGGTACAACTAACAAACTTGAAACAGAAGAAGATAAAAAAACAGCCGCGTTCTTTGCAGCTATGTTTGGTGATTTACCAATTAATAAATTCATTTTACTTTCTGGAGGAAAATTCACCGAAGACAATATGAATGCTATATTAACTGCGGTAAACAAAAACTAAGTTAATTATTGTTGGAAAAAAGTATTGAAAAGGAAATAAAAAGAGGTTGTCCCGATAGACAACCTCTAATTTAATTCTCTCTTTTACAATCTACATTCCCTGATAGGTCATAACTACAAGCTTATTGGGAAAATTGATTTAGAGTCAATACTTTTTTATTTTTTTACTATAGTATTTCAATTTCTAAGTAAGCAAATCAAAAGAATAAATCAAATATATTCATTTTGAATTAAAAAAGAGAGCTATTACATTTATTATTTGATTAGTTCAAATGCTGCTCTCAATCGAATATCTGACGATGAGGAGCCAATCATCAAATCAAAATCTCCAGGTTCAGCACCCCATACTAATTGTTGATTGTAGAACGACAACTTTTCTTTATCAATTTTAAATTGAATCATTTTTGTTTCTCCAGCATTCAAATGAATTTTTTGAAAATCTTTCAATTCAATAATTGGACGAACTACAGAGCCTACCTTATCTCTCAAATACAATTGAACTACTTCATTTCCTTCAAATTTTCCCGAATTAGTCAAATTGAAACTCACCTCAATAGTTTCAGCATCGTTGATTTTATTTTTAGATAATTTCAAATCAGTATAATCAAATGTAGTATAACTTAATCCAAATCCGAATGGAAATTTAGGGCTATTCTTTAAATCTGTATAAGCCGAAACATAATTGAAAGCCGTTTCGTTTGGCGCCGGCCTTCCGGTATTGAAATGATTGTAATAAATAGGTAATTGTCCTTCTTCTCTTGGAAATGTGATTGGCAATTTCCCTGAGGGATTATAATCGCCAAACAATACATCCGCAATAGCATTACCCGCTTCAGTTCCTAACCACCAAGTGTATAAAATAGCGGGAGCAGTATCAGCAGTCTGATTAAAAATAAGGGGACGTCCTGCATTAATTAAAACCACGACTGGTTTTCCAGTTGCCTGAAGTACTTTTACCAACTCTTCTTGCACTCCCGGAATGTGAATATTACTTCTACTTTTAGCTTCGCCACTCATATTCCCACGTTCACCAATACTCACAATCACTACATCAGCTTGATTGGCAACGGCAACTGCTTCAGCAAATCCGTCTTTATTATTTCCTTCTATTTCACATCCTTTAGCATACAACAATTGAGCTGCTTTACCTACTTTATTTTGTAAACCTTCCCATTGTGAAACCACATGTTTGTTATAATCTAAATCAGGTAGCTCTACTGCCCAAAAGCCCATGTTTTCTTTATGCTCTTTTACTAATGGACCAATAAACGCAATTTTTTTAATGTCTTTGGATAAAGGCAAAAGTTGTTTTTCATTTTTCAACAAAACAATACTTTTAACTGCCATATCACGCGCTATTTTACGATGCAACGGATTGTTTAATTCTTTAGCTTCTCGTTTTGGATTGGAATATTTGTAGGGATCTTCAAATAAACCCAACTCCATTTTCTTACGCAAAATACGCTTTACGGCATCATCAATCAAAGTGACATCAACTTTACCTTCTTGGACTAATTGCGCCAAGTTATAACGATACGCATTGCTTTCCATATCCATATCACTTCCAGCCGTAATAGCTAATTGAGCCGCTTCTTTATTGTCTTTCACATTACCGTGATTAACCATTTCTCCGATAGAACCCCAATCAGAAACTACAAATCCCTGGAAATTCCACTTACCTTTTAAGATGTCTCTTTGCAGAAATTTATTTCCCGTAGCTGGCACGCCATTCAAATCGTTGAACGAATTCATAAAAGTTGCCGCGCCCGCATCCAAAGCTGCTTTGAAAGGAGGTAAATACGTTTCCCATAACATTCTATCGCTCATATCCACCGAATTGTAATCACGACCACCGACAGCAGCACCGTAGCCTACAAAGTGTTTGACACAAGCCATTACCGAATTGGTATCACCTAAATTTCCTTGAAAACCTTTTACTCTGGCAATTGCAATTTTAGACCCCAAATAGGTATCTTCTCCTGCTCCTTCCATCACACGCCCCCAACGTGGGTCACGAGCAATGTCTACCATAGGCGCAAATGTCCAATGAATACCGCTAGCCGAAGCTTCTACAGCTGCAATTCGTGCGCCTAAAGCAATGGCATCTAAATCCCAACTCGCTGCTTCTGCTAACGGAATTGGGAAAGTCGTTTTATAACCATGAATTACGTCTTGGCCAAACAACAACGGAATTTTCAATCGCGACTGCATCGCTAATTCTTGGTATTGACGGGTATATTTTGTGCCAATAACGTTTAGCATCGAACCAATCAACCCCCCTTTAATTTCCGCTTCTTTATTCGGATTAATCGTGATGGGACCCGTTGCCTGATTATTACCAGTATATTGATTTAGCTGACCTATTTTTTCCTCTAAAGTCATTTGTTTGAGCAAAGCCTCTACTCTTTGATCAATTGTTTTTTGTTGCGAAAAACCTAAAAAAGAAACCAATAGTAGTCCAAGAATACTCGTTTTTTTCATGAAATATTTATTTTAATAAATTAATAAACCAAAGTTTGAATTGCGTGTGGTAATATTGTAACTACCGATTTTTCATTACCTACAACTAAATTATAAGTTATTTTTTTTGACGATTGGTTCATTACAATAGTAACCATTTTTCCATCAGTATTCACAAAAGTAGTGCTTAATAAATTACTTCTACTAGAAGCTGTGCTTACCCGCTTTGCATTCGGACGAATAAATTTAGAAAAATGCCCGATGTAATAATAACTTGGTGTGTAAATTAATTCCCCAGTTTTAGAATCAGCATGAATCGGAGCAAAACAAAAATTACCTTTATGGTTAGGTCCTCCGTTTTCGTCTAACAAAATATTCCAATCTGTCCAACCCACTGTTCCATTATTAAAATCATTAATCATCGAAGTTCCGTAACGTTCTGCATTGCCCCAAAACTGGTATTTTTTAGCATCAAACCGTTCTACACAGCCTTCGGTAAACAATAGATTTTTAGTCGGATAAGCCTCGTGTACTTTTCTAACGTTATCAAACATAGGCTGTTCTCCTGCCCAAGTTTCGTACCAATGAAATCCCATTCCCCAAGCGTATTTAGACGCCTCCGGATCGTCAAAAATCACATTCGCTCTTTGGTTCATCAAATCACGATTATGATCCCAAACCACAATTTTTTTCGACCCCAAACCTCCTTTTTGCATCGTTGGCCCTAAATATTTTTTTAGAAAATCTCTTTCAGCAGTAGCCGTAAACAAACAAGATTCCCACTTTTGAGTTGCCATAGTTTCGTTTTGAATGGAGATTCCCCAAATAGGCATTCCTTCTTTTTCGTACGCTTTAACAAATTTTACATAATAATTTGCCCACGCTTGATAAAATTCGGGTAACAAAGTGCCGCCTTGTAACATGGTTTTGTTGCTTTTCATAAAAGCTGGCGGACTCCAAGGCGTGGCATATAATAATAATTTCCCTCCAGCCATTTGAATCGCTCGTTTAATCATGGGGATTCTAAATTGCTGGTCGTGAGCGATAGAAAAGGTTTTCAACTCCTTATCTCCTTCGGCAATGTAGGTATAACTTCCTGATGAAAAATCAGAACTATGAATGGATGTTCTAAGTAGGCTATAGCCAATTCCGTTGTCTTTATTGTAGTAAGCAGTAAGTAGTTCAGCCTGTTTCGCCGGACTTAATTTGGCAAAAACCTCAGCCGAGGCATCAGTAATTGCCCCTCCAATTCCCATAAAAGTTTGAAAGGCTTTTTGGGGCGCTACAAAAACGGAGATTTCTCTTTCTACAGGTTGTTCAGCAGCCGTAAAATACAGTTTATCCGTAAGTGTTAGTCGCAAATTTGTACTGTCTGCTGTAGTATAAACGCTGATTTCTTTAGTTTTTGAGGCAATTGTTTTCTTTTGTTGAGCCACCATAGTTAAGGCTACAAAACTAAAAAAGGCAACCGCAAATTTTACTATTTTGTGTTTCATTTTTTATTTTTTACCAAGAAAAAGTAGCTACCGCTCCTGCTTCTAAAGCAGTTGTAACCCATCTTCCGTTGAATTTAATATTAAATAATTCAGTAGTGTTTCCGTCATTTTCTACAATTAAAACTTTTTTACCTACTGGAGTTTTGAAAGCCACCGTATTCAAGTTCCCAGTCTGATTAGACCCAATTCGAACCGAACCAGTAGGAACAAATTTAGAAGCATGCGCAACAATATAATACCCTACATTTCTGTCAAAATTATCAGCACCATTAATGGTCAAAGCTCCTTTACAAGTGGAACATCCGCCAGGGGTGTACGGTCTAAAATTAGTGTCGTTGGCTAAATTCCATTCAAAGGCAGTTTTACTCCAATTGCGCATCGAGCCTATAATTACATTCTTCAAATGCCATTTTAAATCGCCATCAAAAGTCCCAGATGTCCCGGTATATTGTTCGGTGAAATAAAGATTTTTATTTGGATAAGCATTATGCACTGTAGATAATGCACTAATATCACCTTCGTACAAATGAAAAGCAGAACCATCTACATACGGATTTGCTCCTGCATCATTTAATATTGTTAAAGGGTATTCTGGTTTATTGCAGTTATGATCGTAAATAATAATCTTGGTAGTCAAATTAGCATTGGCAAAAGCAGGTCCCAAATTATTCTTAATAAAATTCGCTTGTTGCAAAGCCGTCATATACATACTGGGATTATTGCCTGGATGGAGAGGTTCATTTTGGGGAGTAATAGCAGTTATTGTGATTCCTTCCTCTTTCATTTTTTGAATATACTTTACAAAATAATTGGCATAAACACCATAATATTCTGGTTTTAGACTACCGCCGACAAAGGCATTATTGTCTTTCATCCAAGTGGGTGCTGACCAAGGCGTTGCTATAATTTTGATTTGCGGGTTGATGGCTAAAATTTCCTTTAGCATTGGTATCACATCATTTTTATCAGGGTTTAAACTGAATTGAGATAATGTAACGTCCGTTTGACCAGAAGGTAAATCATCATAAGTAAAAGGTGTCGCATTCAAATCAGACGCTCCAATACTAATGCGGAGATAACTTATCGAAATAGAATTATCGTTTTTTCCAAAAAGTTCTTGAAGTAATTCTTGGCGTTTTTGAGCATTCAATGTATTAATACTTTGCGCACTTCCTCCTGTCAAAGTAAACCCAAAACCATCAATGGTTTGATACGTTTGAGTTTCATCTACCTCAACAGTAGGATATACATTATAGTTTGCGCCAAAGCTTAAAATAGCAGTTTGTTTTTGTAAATAGGTATTTTTACTACTATTAGTCAACCAAAAATCCATATCGTTAACCACTACAGAAGAACTTGTTGGTGGTGTCGGAGTTGTAGTAATTTCACTTGACGAGGAGCAATTAAACATAGTCAAGGAAAGGCTAAGAAGTGTGAAAAAAGTCATATTTTTTGACATTTTTAATTGTTATTTTTATGAAAAACCATTTCAACATACACTGGTAAGTGATCTGAAGGGTATTTCAAGTCTTTTGAGTCACTCAAGACAGCATATTTTATTACTTTTAAATTACTTTTTTTAGAAATAAAAATATAATCTATTAATGCAGTCACCGATTTATTATGTTCAAAATTATTGAATGTCCCTACAGGACCAAAAGGTTTATCAATACTCACTTCTCTAGTATCATTCATTACCTTCTTAAGAGCTACTATTCTTTCTTCTTGAGGTTCTGAATTGAAATCCCCCATGAAAATTACCGGATAATTTAGCGTATTTAATTGGTTTATTTGGGCTAGAATTAATTTTATCCCTTTTGTTCTAGCTTGTTCTCCAATATGATCCAAATGGGTATTAAACACCCAAAAAAGTTGATTTGTTTTCGCTTCTTGAAAAAGAGCATACGTACATACTCTATGGCAGGCTGCATCCCAACCCATTGAAATAGCTTCGGGAGTTTCGGAAAGCCAAAACGTATTGGTTTGTATAACTGTAAACTTATCTTTTTTGTAAAAAATATTGGAAGATTCTCCTTTACCTACTCCTTCTCTACCAATTCCTACTTGATTGTACTGCGGAAGTAACCTTTCTAAATCTACTACCTGATGCGGCATCGCTTCCTGAACACCTAAAATATCAGGTTCATAAAATCGAACTTGTGCAGCAAAAAAATCTTTGCGAAACGGCCAAGCATTATTGACATCAGAAGCAACATCCAAACGAATGTTATACGTCATTGCTTTTAATGACTGAGCTTGAATTACTATTCCAAGTAAAGTTGCTACAATTACAGATATAATTTTGAAGGAGTGTTTCATAAATATTAAAATTATTCTTCAACAAAGCTTTTATCCAACTTACAAATAAAAGCTTTTTTTGAAGAACACTAAGTTAACAAACCTTTTAATTAAAAACTCTTATATAATCCACTTCAAAAGTGGATGATGTAAAATTAGGATCAATCGCACCACCAAAATTACCTCCCATAGCACAATTAATAATCAAGAAGAAATTCTGATTAAATGGCAATGTCGAGGCATTGGTAAATGTGTGAAATAATGTCCCATCAACATAAAACTTAATAGCATCTGCTCTCCAGTCTAGTGTATAAATATGAAATTCAGTAGAAGCATTTGAAATATTTGTCGTTCTAGAAACTGCATTTCCTCCTGAAAAATTAGGATAATGAAGAGTACCATAAATTTTGTTTTGTGTATTTCCTACATGCTCCATAATATCAATTTCGCCACATGCAGGCCAACTTGCTGTTGTAATATTACTACCTAGCATCCATAACGCAGGCCAAGTTCCACCGCCTAATGGCAATTTAGCTTTAATCTCTACCTTACCATACTTGAAAGAAAATTTGCCTTGTGTTTTAATTCTAGCAGAGGTATAATTACTACCAAGATAAGATTCTTTAATTGGCGTAATGATCAATTTACCATTTAAAACTTTCACATTTTCAGCACGATTAGTATAATATTGTGCTTCATTATTCCCCCATCCCCAATCTCCCGTTCCTAAATCATAAGCCCATTTAGTTGCATCTGGAGCACCATCGACATTAAATTCATCTGCCCAAATTGCTTTAGGCGCTACATAGAGTATTAATGCAACCGAAGTACTGACAAATTGAGAGCCATTATAAGCAGATACATAAACGGTATACGAATTAGTTCCTGCTGTATTGTAGGTGTAAGTTAATGAACCCGTTGTGGTTTCTTTAGTTTCTCCATCGCCTAGTGCTATCTTATAAGAAGTAGCATTGGTAGCAGAAAATGTAAAACTTACTATTCCGCTTCCATCTCCATTAGGATTCTGGGTTGAAACACCTACAGGTGTAGCTACAACTACTAAATTAGAAGGTTTCACAATTGATTCTCCACCAGTACCGCCACCACCGTCTCCACTACATGAAAAAAACATAAACGCTGATAAGAAAAGACTTAACATAAACACATTTTTATTGAAATTATTGAACTGTTTTTTCATTTTTGAATCTATTGAAAATAAAAAATAAACTCAGAATCAAATTGATTCTGAGTTTATGAAGATTAAAATTATTGTGCTGGTACTAGTTTTAAATACCATGCATTTCCTGATTCTGGACCATAGCCTAATACACGTAAATGCATTGAAGTTGGTGTGATAGACAAAATTTCATATTCTTTTTGAACAGAAGCTACTCCAATGTAAGTATCTACTCCAGACAATACAATACTTGTTTGTGTTGACGGTGTTGATGCTACAAAACCAGAAGTTGCACTCGCAAAACTAAATGCTGAAGTACCACCATTGTATGCATAACAACCTTCATCACCTGAGGCAGGAATACCTGGCAAGCTTGTAAAAGCTCCTGTTTTTGTAAAGGCTCCATCAGGATTGGTTACTTGTAATGTATAATTAAATGCTCCTAATTTTGTAAACTTAAACGTGGTAGTGTAGAAACAATTTGCAGTAGCTACTTTCTCATTTACATTAGCAGTCCACCAAATTGGAGATGGATTATCAGCAGGCCCAACTCCAAAGTGAGATGGAACCGATTTGTCTACTACCCAAGTTTTATTTGAATCGCCAGTTAAAGCGGTAACAATTGAAGCTGCAGGAGCAAAACTTACTTTTACAGTAACTTCTTTTGTAATAGTCGTTGCAACACCCCCAGCACCATAGGCTACAATGGTGATTTGGTAAGTTTTAGTACCATTTGTTGAATATTTTTTTGTGATTTTTCCGTTTGGGGCATCTACTAAATCTACTGCATCATCAGCATCAAAATCAACTTTTGTAGCTAAAACATTTTTACCTATAATTGTAAAATTTACAACTCCAGTTCCGTCACCATTAGGATTAACAGTAGTCTTACCAACTACATCGGCAACTACCGTAATTTCAGATGGATTGGTCAAAGTACCAAACTCGTAAGTATCTTGTTCACAATTGGTAAAACCAATTGCAATCAATACTATCATAAAATATTTTATATTTTTCATTTTATATTCTTTTAAAATTAAACTCTAACAAGTTTGAAATACCAAAAACCACCACCAAAATTGATTACTACTTCTAAAGTGTTATTCCCATTTGAAAGCACTGCAGAATATACTCTTGAATTTGGAACTGTTGAATTTGCATTTAGTTCTCCAACATTAGTTGCTTTTGGTAATCCCAAATAAGCTCCTACTCCGTTTAAAGTAATTGTATTTGCAACTGCATCATAGGTATATGTAGCATTAGCTGAGCTATTATGAGGCGCAACAGGAGTACCACAAGCATCGGCAGTACCTTGCCAAGCTTCTAGCCATGTTGTAGTACCAAGAACGTTATTAAAAGTTCCGTTTGAACCAAAAATATAAGTATCATCAAACAAACAAGCACGAGTTGCAACGTCAGCTGCATTATTTTGCCACCAACTAAAATCGGTTGCTGAAGGACCTACTTTTAAAGCTCCCGCTTCTGGTGCTAATTTCCATGTTCCTTGAATACCTGATGCTGGTGTTGGATTTTTGTAGAAATATAAATTATCAATAAATACAGTTCCTCCGGATGATGCAAATAACATTTGAGTGATAGCTGATTTATTAGTTGTAAAATCTGACAATGGAATATCAACACTTACCCAACTCATTCTAGTAATGGTTGGCAAATCAACTTGAGATTCTTTTGTTGGACCATTCGGCTGGCTAGTATTTACAATTTTAAATCCTAGTGTAGTTGCATCTGGTGTCCAATAATCAAAATGCACAAAGGTCATATTGGATAAATTGGTTGCATTACCATAATCAGTTACAATTCCAGTATAATTAAGTGCACTATATTTCAAAATATTATTTGTCCCAATTGTTACATTAGTCAATACCGTTGATTGCCCCCAACCTGGATTCCATTCTGAAACTCCTATATTAGTGTACGAATCACTGAAAATTGACACCACATCTCCAGACTGTCTACTTGGAGGTGCTAGAGCGGAAGCAGTAGGAGCCATAATAGCTGTTACAACAAAATCCTCTTGGTAGTCTGTAGTTCTTATAGCTCCACTCTTAGATACAATTTTGATAGTGTAAGTACCTGCATTTGCATACACATGAGATGTAGATTCCCCATTATTCACTTGAACTGGTACTTCGTTAGGAACATCTCCAAAATATACTTCATAGAACAATGCAAAGTCTGCTGTAGCACGAACTGTTACTTTTTTAGAAATCGCTCTATCGTTCTCAATGGTTACCACCAAATTTTCAGGAGATCTGAAAGAAACATTAATTTGTTGTGTACTTTCTGTTCTTTTTCCTGTAATTCCAATAGCAACAATTTTTACAGTATAAACTCCTTCTCTATAAATATGTACTGCAGAACTTCCTGCGTTCACTATCGCAGGTTGAGCTGTTCCATCTCCAAAATATACTTCAAATTTTGAAGCTCCTTCCCCACGTGGAGTCAAGGTTACTTTTCCTGAGTTATTTTGTGTAATAGTCGCTAAAGCAGACACTGCTGCTGGATCGGATGTACTATTCAAGAAACTGGTGTCGTCATCAATCCCTTCAGGAACACTACAACTTATGGTTACAGCTAGCATTAATAGAAAGCTGAATAGTATTTTTATATTTTTCATAGTTATCTAAATTTATTGATTATATCCAGGATTCTGAACTAATTTAGTGTTTAGCAATTCTTTATACGGAATAGGAAAAACCTCATTTTTACTAGCTCTAAATCCTCTTGAAGCTAATTTAGTAGCGGCATCACCCCAACGAACTAAATCAAAGAAACGATGTCCTTCTCCTGCTAATTCAGCTCTTCTTTCTGATTTAATAGCCGCTAATGAAACTGGAGTAGTTGCAAGACCTACGCGTGCTCTAACTGCATCCAACAGTGCTTGAGCTCTAGTTCCTGTTCCACCTAAAGCTTCCGCTTCCATTAAATAGGTATCGGCCAAACGAATTACATACGAATTTTGTCTATAATTCAAAACTGGTTCACCAGTTCCTGTTGTAACGTCTGATCTTCTTGGAATGAATTTATTTAAAAAATATCCTGTATCTTGATAACCACCTATATAAGAAGCTTTACCTCTTGTTTGCAAATCTTTCATGTCTAAAACTGTAGCTGCAAATCGTGGATCTAGTTTAATAAAATCATAAAAATCTTGTGTGAACACATTGAAACTCCAACCTGAAGGTAAATCTGGAGCATCAGATGTAAGTTTAGAATAGGTTCTAGGTCCACACATTACATTAGTTGAATTCCCTTCATCAACCCCATTACCCCAATTTTCCCAACCAATACTAGATGCATTTGTATGAGCAACTTCTAAAATAGATTCAGTATTGAATTTATTATTTACTGTCCATAAATCTGCGAAATTAGTCAATAGTCTATATCCATATTGACTAGTTCCTCCTGGAGTACCATTTACTGCAGCCAATTCTGTAGCCGCTTGCGCATTTTTATTTTGATACAAATACACTTTTCCCAGCAAAGCACGAGCAGCACCTTTAGTAAAACGAGCTGATTCTGATGCAGAAACTGTAGCTGGCAAATTAGCACTGGCAATTGCTTCTGTCAAATCTTTTTCAATTTGTGCATATACAGCAGCTGGCGTTGCCTGTGTAACCGTATAAAACTCTGCAGATGACATTGGCACTGTAATTAAGGGAATGTTTTTGAACATTCTAACTAGATTAAAGTAATAATTGGCGCGCAATGCTTTTGTTTCGGCAGTATAACGATCAATCAAAGCCGCATCCATTGGTACAGATGATAATTTGGTTAACAAATAATTTGCTCTAAAAATTCCTTGATAATGATCATTCCACAAACTAGATGGCATAATATTAGCATTAATCGTATAGTTAGAAAAACCCTGAATTCCAGCACCATCTGTAGCACCACCACCACCTGCATAATGATCGTCAGAACCTGCATTCATCATGGTAATCATATTTTCAAAACCCCCTGAATTTTTTCTCATGATATCATAAACAGCAACTAACCCCGCATAAGCTTGTTCTTGATTTTGGTAGTAATTACTCTCCAGATTGGTCCCCTTAGGCTCCACATCTAAATACTCTTTAGAACATGAGCCTAAAGCTATAACTGCGGCAGTTACAAAAAATAATAATTTAATATTTATTGTTTTCATAATTTAATTTATATTAAAATTGAACATTTGCACCAAACATGAAAGTACGCGCTTGAGGATAATACCCTCTATCTATACCTAATATGTTTCCACCAATTTCTGGATCAAAACCTGAATATTTAGTTAGCGTAAGTAGGTTTTCTCCAGTTACATAAAAACGAACTTTTTGAGCTCCCACCTTATTTACAAAACTTGTTGGCAAAGTATATCCTAACTGAACCACTTTGAGACGGATGTAATCCCCTTTTTCTAAATAAAAATCAGATGAATTTCCAAAGTTACCGTTAGTATCATTGTTAGTCAATCTTGGATAAGTAGTTGAAGTACCTGGACCTGTCCATCTTGATAACGCTTCAGTTTGATAATTGGCATTTAAGATATCCAAACGTCTAATTCCTTGAAAAATATGATTTCCTGTTGCTCCTTGTGCAAATGCCATTAAATCAAATCCTTTGTATTCTAAATTTAAAGTCAAACCAAAAGTAAATTTAGGTAATGGACTTCCAAGAAATTGCTTATCATCGTTAGTGATAGCTCCGTCACCATTGGTATCTGTCCAACGGAAATCTCCAGGACGAGCATTTGGTTGAATCAATCCTCCTGCAGCGTTTGTATAGGCATTAATTTCATCTTGTGTTTGGAAAATGCCTGCTGTTTTGAAGCCATAAAAAGAATTGTACGATTGTCCAACTTGTGTTCTTGTAATTTCTCCCATTGATTGGAAACCAGCTACACCGTTAGTAATAAACTCTTTTCCTTGTCCTAAAAAAGTAACTTCATTTTTAAGATATGAAACGTTTCCATTTGCAGAAAAATTGAATTCTCCCATTTTTTTACGATATCCAAGCTCTACTTCAATACCTTTATTTTCCATATCAGCAACATTTCCAAGAGGACTTCCAGTTGCACCTACGTAACCAGGAAGTTCAACATATTGAAGAATACCAATTGTTTTTTTATTATAATATTCAACCGTTAAATTAAGGTCATTAAACAATTTAGCGTCAAAACCAACATTAAATTGAGAAGTTTCTTCCCATTTCAAATCAGGATTTGATGGAGCGCTTGGACTGTTTCCAGATGAAATAGTAGAACCTGTACTACCAAAAGTATAGTTACGACCTCCATCAATTAAAGCTAAGAAACCATTAGCTGCAATTGCATCATTACCAACTACTCCATACCCACCTCTTATTTTAAGTGAGTTTACAATTTTATTCTCTTTCCAAAATCCTTCTTTAGAAACTACCCATCCAGTAGAAAAGGAAGGAAAAATACCAAACTTGTTGTTTGGTCCAAAATTTGAAGAACCGTCTCTACGAATAATACCCGTAAATAAATACTTTTCATTGAAAGAATAATTCAAACGAGAAAACAATGAAGTCACTCTATGTTCTTGAGAAGTATAAGATGCTCCTACACGTTGTGCTGTAGGTAAAGGAAAATTAAAAGAAGCTTCTCTATAGTCATTAACTGGTAAATTAGTATGAGCAACATAAGAACCTCTTGTATTATTATCTATATAGACACCTTGACCAAGCAATATTGTAAAATCATGTGATCCAATATTTTGGGTATAAGATGCAGTGTTTTCAATATTCCAAGCAAAAGTTTGGTTAGTTGCTCTAGTCAAACTATTTTGAGATGACAAAACTGTAGGACTCAAATAAAATTTAGGTGTAAATGCTTCATCACCCCAATACGCAATTTTACCTCCCATAGAAGATCTAATTTTAAGATTTTCAATTGGCTTGATTTCAGCAAAAACATTACCAATAAAATCATCAGACCAATTGTAATTTCCTAAACGTGTGTTTACGTAAGCAACAGGATTAGACATTTCTTGTCCTACTATAGACGAAATACCATAAGGATTACCACTTGGATCTCTAAAAACAGGATTACTTGTATAAATAGAAGAATTTGCAACAATTGGATCTGTTATAACAACTGGTGTAATAGGGTCTAAATTCAATGCTGAACTTAATGGACCTCCAAATTCACTATTAGTATTCCCTAAACCAATTCCTTTTTGATGCGTATAACCAAGAGTTTGACCAATTTGAATTTTTTTACTCAAATTATGAGTTGAATTTAAACGAATACTTTTCTTATTGAAATTAGAAATAGGTTTTGAAACAATTCCTTGTTGATCTTGAACACTAAATGATGCGAAAAAAGTAGAAACATCATTTCCTCCGCTAAAACTAACCTCATGATTAGATCGCTGTGCATCATTGCTGAAAATCTGTTTTTGCCAATCTGTTCCTTTTCCCAAAACTGATAAATCAGAATAAAGAATAGGACCACCACCTGCAACTGATTTCTCATTCATTAAAGCTCCATACTGAGTAGCGTTCAATAATTTAAGGGTTTTCTCAGGAGCAGAAACACCGGTAAAACCTGTATAATTTACACTAATCTTTCCTGATTTACCTTTCTTAGTAGTTACTAAGATAACTCCAGACGCAGCACGGGCACCATAAATAGCTAAAGACGCAGCATCTTTAAGCACCTCGATTGATTCTATATCCGATTGGTTAACAAAACCAATACCGCCAGAATCAACAATAACTCCATCAACAACCCATAAAGGATTATTTCCCCCATAAGTGTCAAATGTAGTTAAACCTCTAACGCGAACCGTTGATGCAGCACCTGGCTGACCAGATTGTGCAGCAATTGTAACCCCAGAAACTCTTCCCTGAAGTGTTTGCTCAATTCTACCGTTTGGTACTTTCTCTAAATCTTTAGCTTTGACACTAGAAATTGCACCAGTTACAACACTTTTCTTTTGAGTACCATAACCGACAACAACCACTTCGTTTAAATCTTGAGACTGAGACTTTAACCTAATAATTAAAGAAGCTTTACCATTAATAGCTTGTTGAACTGTAGCATATCCAATAAAACTTGCCACTAAAGTTCCATTTTTTGGTGCCTTAATTTCAAATGCACCATCAAAGTCTGTAGTAGTAGCTTTGGATGTTCCTTTTAGTAAAATAGTAGCCCCAGGTATGGACAAACCATTATCGTCATACACTTTCCCTTTTACAACAAGATCTTGTGCTTGTACATAAATAGTGAAAAACAAAGACAAAAAACAAAAAATAAATAATTTCGTTAATTTCATTTTTCTAAAAATTTTGGTTAATTAATTAATAATTTGAAACAATATTAATGATATAAAAGAATGAATCGCATTTAATTATCCTTACAAAAACACATCAAAGAGTATTTTTAATCCTTACAAAAACACATCAAAAAAAAATTAAATATTTGATTATCAATAATTTAAAAAAATAAAAATGTTATTTATAAAAAATAAAAAATAAAAATTACCACTACATCTTACAGAATAAATTAAATTAGCTTGTAATTAGTTATAAATACAGCTAAAAATATACAAATCAATGATCCTACTATTCAATAAAAAGTTTAATTCAATTCTTATTTGTATACTTTATCCAATTCTATTTTGGGGACAAGTAAAGAATATAGGCCTGCCAGAAATTAGAAACTACAAAAGATCAGACTACAAGGGTGGTACCCAAAATTGGAATATTGATCAAGATGAAAATGACAATGTTTATTTTGCAAACAACGATGGACTATTTCAATTTGATGGTTCAGTTTGGAGTAAATACACTTTACCTAATAAATCCGTTGTCCGTTCAATTAAAACAGACAAATCCGGAAAAATATACGTGGGAGGATATAATGAATTTGGTTATTTCAAGCCAGACACTAATGGAAGACTAGTTTATTTTTCACTCTCAAAATATTTAAACAAAAAGAATATAAGTACTATTGATATTATATGGAAAATTCACATTTATAATGACGAGGTTATTTTTCAATCATTTGAAAATGCATTCATTCTAAAAAATAATCGAATTAAAATTATGAGACCTCCTTCTCGTTTTCAATTTTCTTTTATTTCAGGTCAACGACTTTTTTTTCAAGATATTTCAAATGGAATTTTAGAATATAAAAACGGCACACTAAACTCTCTTCAAAACACAACAGCTTTAAATAAAACAGAGGTTTGGGGTATTTTCAATTTATCAGCAACACAATTACTGATCAGCACTTTAGACAAAGGATTATTCCTGTATGAAAACCAACAATTGAAACAATGGAACACTGAAGCTAATGTTTTTATTACAAAAAATAGTGGGCTTGGAGGAGCAACTATAAAAAATAATTATATCGCACTTAATTCTGTTTTAAACGGAGTAATCATATGTAATAAATTTGGGAAAATTATACAGCATATTAATCGAAAAAAAGGACTAGAAAACAATACAGTACTCACCTCTTACATAGATAAAAAAAACAATCTCTGGTTAGGATTAGATAACGGAATTGCTTTTATCAATGAAAACTCTCCATTTACTTTTTTTGGATTTAGTTATAATTTAAGTACTGTATACGCCACAGCTGTTTATAAAAAAAATCTATATGTTGCTACCAACCAAGGTGTATTCTACCACAATTGGAGTATTCCTTTTAAAGAAGATAATTTCGAATTAATTGAAGGCACCACAGGACAAGCATGGAATATTCAAGTTATAGACGATCAATTATTTTGCTCGCACAATCGAGGAGCTCTTTTAATTTCAGGGAATAAAATAATCAAAACATTAGATAATGTAGGATATTGGAGTTTCAAGAAAATTCCGAACAATCCTAATTATATAATAGGATCAAATTACAAAGGTTTTTCATTATTAGAAAAAACAAATAATAGTTGGCAATTTGTAAAACATATTGATGGCTTTGTTAAATCGGTAGGAGAATTTGAAATTGACGACTCCAATATTTGGGTAAAAAAAGATGAACTAGTTTACCAAATGAATTTAAATGACGATTTTAAAAACTTTAGATCTATAAAAACCTATAAAGAACTGTCAAAATTAGACAACAGAGTTACCAGTATTCAAAAATTACAAAATACTATCTACTTCCAAAATAATAATCATTTTTATACCTTCTCAAAAGACACCCAAGCTTTTGAAAAGGATACTAAATTTACAAATATCTTTAAAAAAATTCCTCTTACTAACACGATTCACGAAGATAGACATGGTAATATTTGGTACGTAATTAAGGAATCGTTAGGAGTACTATTAAAAACACCAAATGGAGGCTATAAAAATACCATAGCACCTTTTTTAAACCTAACACAAGATTTAGTATATAACAATTTATCTATTAACACTATTGACCAAAATAATATATTTATAGGACTTACAGATGGACTTGTCCATTACGATTCAAAACTATCAACCGATTTCAATAACAACCCTAAAGTATTTATCCGAAATTTCTCAAGTCCATATGGGAGTTTAATATTGGGTAATGGAAAAACCAATCTTCCTAAAATCAAAATTCCTTATATCTCTAATTTTGTCAAATTTAGATTTTCAACTCCAACCTATGAAAACATTGAGAACATTAAATATTCCTACAAATTAGATGGTTATGATGACACGTGGAGTAATTGGTCTGCATCTACTATTAAAGAATACACTAATTTACGAGAGGGCAACTACAAAATGAAAGTAAAAGTGAAAAATAGTTTCGGAGTAATTTCCAAAGAATCCTTTATTGAATTTACAATTTCGCCTCCTTGGTACCGACATTTTATAGCTTATATTTTTTACTTAATATGTATTGTAGCTACAATACGAATTATTAGAGATCGAATTAAAATTAAGATTCGAAAAAACAAATATTATGAAAAAATCGAACAACGTAGGCTTTACTTAGAAAAAGAAGCTCGAATTCGTAAAGAACAATACAAATTAGAAAAAGAAATTGAAAAATTAAAAAATGACAAATTACAAATCAAAATTCAAGCTAAGGACAAAGAACTTGTTACCAATTCACTACAAGTAGTTAAAAAAAATAAAATCCTTAATGGCATTATCCATAAACTAAAAGAAATCAATACTACCGCATTGGATGAAGAAACAAAATTTCAATTTACTAAATTAAACAAGAGTATTCTTAAAGAAGTTAATGCTGATAAAAGTTGGAAAGACCTTGAAAAGCATATTAAAAATGTTCATTTCGAGTTTCTAAAAAGATTAAAAGAAAAGCACCCCTCTATTTCCCCTAGAGAACTAGATTTATCGACTTATTTACTAATGAATATGTCAACTAAAGAAATCGCCGAAATCATGAATATTTCTAGCGGAGGAGTGGAATTAGCACGTTACCGTTTAAGAAAAAAATTAGAACTTAATAAAAAAGAAAACCTTATAGGGTATTTAATGTCAATATAAAACTAAAGCGCGAATAAATGATTTATTCGCGCTTTTTAATTGTCCATTTTAAATTACAAAATCTCCAAAGTTCGCTCTAAAGCCATACCTCTAGAACCCTTTATCAAGATTGTACTATGCCCAATCGGTTGGTTTTTTATATATGTCGCTAAATCATTGAAACTTGCATAAAAATGAAAGTTTTCATTGTCTACACTATTGGCGAAAAAATCAGCGCCAACAAAATGACAAATAATATCCTTTTGACTGAATAAAGAATCCACTATCTGTTTATGCTCACGAAGACTTTCTTCTCCTAATTCAAACATATCACCTAAAATTACGATTTTGTTTGAGTTGTCCAATTGCTTAAAATTTTCAATTGCAACTGCCATACTACTCGGATTAGCATTATAAGCGTCTAAGATAATTTGATTGGTTCCTTTGGTAATCAATTGCGAACGATTATTTTCTGGAATATACCCTTCTAAAGCGGACTTGACAGCCTCTTTAGGAACTTTAAAATAATTCCCTATAGCGATAGAAGCATTAATATTATTCGCATTATACAAGCCTATTAAATGCGACCTAATTTTTAAACCTTCAAATGCTACAGACACAAACGGATTGGCCGTTACTGTTGTCACAGAAACATTGGCGTTCAATTTATCAACCCCAAATGTATAATTAGGTAAAGATTTTGTTTTTTCTACTTGAATAGCATCTTCTAAATTAACAAAAGCTAATTTTTGATTATTAGAAAGATAAGTATACATCTCACTTTTTCCTTCAATTACCCCTAAAACACCTCCAAAACCTTCTAAATGAGCCTTGCCAAAATTAGTGATATAGCCATAATCTGGCTGAGCCAATTCGCACAAAAATTCAATTTCTTTTTTATGATTAGCTCCCATTTCTACTATTCCTATTTCGGTTTCTGTAGTAAAAGAAAGTAACGTCAACGGAACCCCAATATGGTTATTTAAATTTCCAACAGTAGCTTTGGTTCTATATTTTTCCGAAAGAACTGCATGAATCAATTCTTTAGTAGTAGTCTTCCCATTACTCCCTGTAAGAGCTATAATTGGCAGTTTCAAGTAATTTCGGTGGTACTGCGCTAATTCCTGAAGTGCTTTAAGGCTATCGCTTACCAAAATGGTTCTTTGGTCAATAAAATAATCGGAATTGTCAATTATCACATACGACGCACCTTTTTCTAACGCTTCTTTAGCAAAAGTATTGGCGTCAAAATTCTCACCTTTTATAGCTACAAAAAAGGAATTAGGTTGAATCTTTCGGGTATCAATTGAAACCGATGAACATTCTAAAAATAAAGCATGAATTGAAGCAATATCCATATAACTGAAAATTTTAAAAACAAAAAGCCCTAAAAAGGGCTTTTTATTGTAATACTATAAAAACTAGTTTCTAGGTCTTTTCTTGTTTTGTGATTTAGAACCTACTCTTGACATAGCACATCTAAAACCGATGTAATCTGTTGCCATATCTTGAGGGAAATATCTTCTTTGAGCTGGATCCAACCAATACGCTCTATCTCTCCAAGACCCACCTTTATATACTCTAACATTATCGTTAACCAAAGTAGTTCTTTTGTTAGATTTATCAAATTTTCTAACCATTTTACCTAAACTATCCACAGTCACATTATGCTTAGGAGAATTGTACATATTCTTAGCTTCTTTTGTTGACTCTGAAGAACCAAATTTAAAATCTTTAGTTGATTGTTGGTCACCATCTCTAAAGTTCAAATTATTACTTCTATCAAAGTTTTGTCTCAAATAGGTTTCATTTTCATCCACTGGAACTTGAGCTAATTGACCTGGGAATGTTCTTGCTATAATTTTACCATTACTTAAAGTATCATATTTCATGGTCTCTTTAGTAATAATTTCAGCTTTACCGTCTTTCCCTATTTTGTTTTTAGTATACTGATTCCCTCTGAAATAATTAAAATCATTGAACTCATTGTCTACAATAGGTCTATATACATCCGCAACCCATTCTGCCACGTTACCCGCCATATCATACAATCCAAAATCATTAGCTGGGTATTTTTTTACTTCATTAGTAATATCAGCACCGTCATCAGACCATCCTGCTATACCGCCATAATCTCCATTTCCTTGTTTAAAGTTAGCCAATTGATCTCCTTTTGTCTGACGTTTTCCTGAACGAGTATACTGACCAGACCAAGGATATTTTTTCTGTCCTTTATATACATTATATTCTCTTTGTCCTACATCTGCCGCTGCAGCATATTCCCACTCAGCTTCGGTTGGCAATCTGTACTCCGGCAACAATAAACCTGAAGAACGTTGCACATAAATATTTTTAGGTTCAATTGTTTTACCTCCTTTAGTTGTAGTAGGCTTAGCTGAACCTTTTTTCCCTTTTAAAACTATTTTATCATCTCCACCATAAGTAGACGTTGGAGAATTAAAATAAGTCTCTGTACTAAATGAATTTTCAGCAGTTACATCTAAAGTTTTAGCATCTTTTTTCAAGTAGCCATTTTTTTCTAATAAGGCCTCATTCACACGATCTGTTCTCCATTTACTGAATTCATTTGCTTGAATCCAATTCACACCAACAACGGGATAACTTGCATAAGCAGGGTGTCTTAAATAATTATTAGTCATAGTTTCACTATATCCTAATCTATTTCTCCACACCAACGTATCAGGCAAAGCTCCTTCGTAAATATGTTTGTAGTTTTCTTCTGTTGGAGGGAATACATTTTTCAACCACTGTAAGTATTCTAAATACATAAAATTAGTCACCTCTGTTTCATCCATATAGAATGATTGAACGTGTTGTTGGTTAGGAGTGTTATTCCAATCATGCATTACATCATCTTGCACTTTACCCATAGTAAAAGTTCCTCCTTCAACAAAAACCAAACCAGGGCCCGCTTCTTGATCACCCGCTTTCTTAAATCCACCTTTCTTGTTATTTACATTCCAGCCCGTAGCTCTTGAAGATCCTTTACCAGAACTAGATGATTTTTTACTACAGCTTGACACTCCTATGATTAACAACATAGACATCATCAACTGTAAGGCCTTAATTTTGTTTACTTTCATACTCTTTTTTATAGGTAATTTTCGTATTGCAATATAATGATTCCCATTAAACCACTCTACTATTTTTTCTTTATAAATTTAAAAATTAGCTTTTATGAGCTACGCCATAAAAACAAAAACGCAAATTTATAATTTTTATTATTACAATTACACTAATATAGTACATTTTTAGTTCTGAAATCCAGTTAAAAGAGTTAAAACTGAATATAAATAAATTCTTATACAATAATATCTTAAAACAGAAGTTATACAAAAATGTATTTCTTGCATTTTAAGAAACGCCCAATTTAGTTGTATAGTATATCTTATAAAAAACTTTATCCCAGTAGTGGTTTACGCCATAATCAATTTATATTTTCAAAATTGGTAATACTATAAAAAATAGTACATTTGTTTAATCAATTACATTTTCAAAATGAAAAAAACAATACCATTCCTAATAGGTCTCTTGACTTTTTCTTTAACAGAAGCTCAAGAAAGAGTAATTACTACTGGCGTACCCTTTTTAATGGTTGCAGCAGATGCTAGAGCGGCAGGAATGGCTGATATTGGAATTGCCACTTCAACCGATGCATTTTCACAACAATGGAATCCTGCAAAATATGCTTTTGCTGAGCATAAACAAGGTTTTTCTGTGAGCTACACTCCTTACCTCACCGACTTGGTAAACGACATTTCATTAGGCCAAATAACCTACTTTAATAAAATCAACGAAAAAAGCACTTGGTCAAGTAGCTTACGCTATTTTGGACTTGGGAATATCGAATTACGAAATGACGCTAACGACCAACCTAGGATAGTTTCTCCAAATGAATTAGCATTTGATGGCGCTTATTCATTAAAACTAAGCAATACGTTCTCCATGGCTGTTGCCGGAAGGTATATCCGCTCAAATCTTAAGGTAGCCACAGACAATACGGATGCATCTGCAGCCAATACCTTTGCGGTAGATGTTGCTGGATTCTATCAATCTGAAGAAAAAGCTTATAACCATTTTAATGGTATTTGGCGTGCCGGCTTTAATATTCAAAATTTAGGCCCTAAAATCAGCTATGATAACGACGAATTCAACACTAATTTTTTACCTGCTAATTTAAAGATTGGAACAGGCTTCGACTTTATATTTGACGAAGACAACAAACTTGCCGTAAATCTTGAGTTAAACAAATTATTAGTTCCCACGCCTCAAAATCCAGATTTAAATGGAGATGGAACTGTAACTCCAGAAGAGTATACTCAAAATTATAATAACTATAGAAAAACAGGATGGGTATCAGGACTAGTGAGTTCTTTTGGAGATGCCCCAAATGGATTTAGTGAAGAAATCAACGAAGTCACCTATGCTTTAGGTTTTGAATACGTATACAAAGATGCATTTGCAATGCGCGCGGGTTATTTTCACGAAAGTCCTGTTAAAGGAGCCAGACAATATTTCTCTTTGGGAGCAGGATTTAAATACACTACAGCAAAAATAGATGTATCGTATTTATTCTCAACTTCCAAAATAAGAAACCCTTTAGAAAACACACTCCGTTTCTCGTTAACTTTTAACTTTGGCGACAATTACGGACTAAATTAACAGATCAAACTAACTCACATCACTAAATCCAAATTTCAATCGAAATTTGGATTTTTTTTCCGAAACAAAAATGAATAAAATAACGATAACTACTGATTTTGATGTTTTTGAATCTATTCAAGAATTACCTGCCGACATTCAAAATTTAATGCAGGAAGCCGTAGCAATTCGCAAAACAGCATACGCTCCTTACTCCAATTTTAAAGTAGGAGCAGCTATTTTATTAGACAATGGAAAAATAATTTTAGGTTCCAATCAAGAAAATGCCGCCTATCCCTCTGGACTATGCGCAGAGAGAGTCACTATTTTCCAAGCCGGAGCCATTTTTCCTGAAGCCAAAATTTTAAAAATGGCCATTTCAGCTGCATCGGGAAGCTCAACTACCGACGCACCAATACCTCCTTGCGGCTCTTGCAGACAGTCTATTGCTGAATACGAAATAAAACAAAATACCCCTATCGAAATTTACTTTATGGGAGAAATTGGCTCGATTTACAAATCAGACTCCCTAAAAAACTTACTACCGCTTCTTTTTGATAAAAAGTTCTTATAAAAAAACTCAAAAAATAGCATATTAATTTTAGTGCTAAGTTGGAATGTGTTATTTTTGCACTTCGCAAATTTGTGTGAGGAAACTATTTTGCGTTATTAGGTACAATTGATAACACAACATTATTCAAATGAAAGAAGTTACAAAAGAAGTTTATTTAAAGTGGTACGAAGACATGCTGCTTTGGAGAAAGTTTGAAGACAAACTTGCAGCATTATACATTCAACAAAAAGTAAGAGGATTTCTCCACTTATACAATGGTCAAGAAGCCGTTTTAGCAGGTGCTTTGCATGCTATGGATTTGACTAAAGACAAAATGATTACCGCATACAGAAATCACGTTCAACCTATTGGAATGGGAGTTGACCCAAGAGCTGTAATGGCTGAACTATTAGGAAAAGTAACTGGTACTTCAAAAGGAATGGGTGGTTCAATGCACATTTTTTCAAAAGAACATCGTTTTTACGGAGGTCACGGAATTGTTGGTGGCCAAATTCCTGTAGGAGCAGGATTAGCATTTGCTGATAAATATTTTGAAACTGGTGGTGTTACTATGACCTATTTTGGTGATGGAGCTGCTCGTCAAGGTTCTTTACACGAAGCGTTTAATATGGCCATGTTATGGAAATTACCTGTAGTTTTTATCGTTGAAAACAACGGTTATGCCATGGGAACATCTGTGGAAAGAACAGCTAACCATACTGACATTTGGAAATTAGGATTAGGATATGAAATGCCTTGCGGACCTGTTGACGGAATGAACCCAGTAAAAGTGGCCGAAGCAATGACAGAAGCTATTGAAAGAGCACGTCGTGGAGACGGACCTACTTTCCTTGAAATGAAAACGTACCGATACAGAGGACACTCAATGTCTGATGCACAACTATACCGTTCAAAAGAAGAGATAGAAGAATACAAAAAAATTGACCCAATTACACAAGTATTAGATGTAATCAAGGATCAAAAATATGCTACTAACGAAGAAATCGAAGCAATTGATCAAAGAGTGAAAGATTTAGTAGAAGAATGTGCAAAATTTGCAGAAGAATCTCCTTATCCAGAAATTCAACAATTATACGACGTAGTATACGAACAAGAAGACTATCCATTTTTACCTCATAAATTATAATCAGTTATGGCTACAATAGTAACAATGCCTCGTTTGAGCGATACAATGACAGAAGGAACGGTGGCTACTTGGCTTAAAAAAGTCGGTGATAAAGTAAGCGAAGGAGATATCTTAGCCGAAATCGAAACAGATAAAGCCACTATGGAATTTGAATCTTTCAATGAAGGAACACTTTTACATATTGGTATACAAGCAGGAGAAACTGCTCCGGTAGATTCATTATTAGCAATTATAGGAAATGAAGGAGAAGATATTTCAGCTTTATTAGTTGGAGGTACTGCAGCAGCTCCGGCAACTGAAACTCCTGTAGTAACTGAAACCAAACAAGAATCACCTGTAGCTACACCAGCAGCAGCACTTCCAGAAGGAGTAATTGTAGTAACAATGCCTCGTTTGAGCGATACGATGACTGAAGGAACCGTAGCAACTTGGTTGAAAAAAGTAGGTGATACTGTTGCAGAAGGTGACATCCTTGCTGAAATCGAGACAGACAAAGCCACTATGGAGTTTGAGTCATTCAATGCTGGAACTTTATTATATATTGGAATTCAAGAAGGAAGCACGGCACCAGTTGATAGTTTATTAGCGATCATAGGGCCTGCAGGAACAGATATTAGCGGAGTGGCTGACAACTTTAAAGTAGGTGGTTCAAACACTGCTACTGCGAAAGAAGAAACTAAAGCAGCGCCTGCTGAAAAGGCAACGCCAATCTCTCAAGAAGCAGCTGCTGACGGGCAACGTATTTTGGCTTCGCCATTGGCAAAGAAAATTGCTAATGACAAAGGAATCCAATTATCACAAGTAAAAGGTTCTGGAGAAAACGGACGTATCGTAAAAAGTGATATCGAAAACTTTACTCCATCTGCAAGTAGCACTACAACCGCTGCAGCACAACCACAAGAACCAGCTAAAGCAGCAGCTCCGAAAGTATTCGTTCCTGCTGGAGAAGTTTTTACAGAAGAAATTAAAAATTCGCAAATGCGTAAAATCATTGCGAAACGTTTAGCTGAATCTTTATTCACAGCACCTCACTATAACTTATCTATTGAAGTTTCAATGGACGAAGCAATGAAATCAAGAGCCGTAATTAATAGCGTTCCTGACACAAAAGTTTCATTTAACGATATGGTAATTAAAGCCTGTGCGACTGCCTTGAAAAAACACCCAATCATCAATTCACAATGGAGAGAAGATGCTATTATCATCAATCACCATGTAAATATTGGTGTAGCAGTAGCTGTTGAAGACGGGTTAGTAGTTCCTGTATTAAGATTTACAGATGCTATGAGTTTATCTCAAATTGGTTCAAGCGTAAGAGATTTAGCTGGAAGAGCTAAAAACAAAAAATTACTTCCTAATGAAATGGAAGGAAGCACATTTACAGTTTCTAACCTTGGAATGTTTGGTATCACTGAGTTCAACTCTATCATTAACCAACCTAACTCTGCTATTCTTTCTGTAGGAGCTATTGTAGAGAAACCAGTAGTCAAAAACGGACAAATTGTAGTAGGTAATACTATGATGCTTTCTTTAGCTTGTGACCACCGTACAATTGATGGTGCGACTGGAGCACAGTTTTTACAAACATTAAAACAATACATTGAAAACCCAGTAACAATGCTTGCATAATTACTCGTTTTCTTAAACTATAGAATCCCGTCCTGTTTTACTTGACGGGATTTTTTATTTTTTATTTTTTTCTTCAATCCAACGAGACATATATTTGGTGCTCTGCATCGTATGGTGGTACAACATTTGACCCAAGAAATTATTTTGCCTATGCTTCTTCAAATTCACTTCTAAAAAAGATAACTTCTTTTCAAAATCATCTTCAAAGAGCTCTTTCAAATAGCGTTGCTTGATGATTTCAAACCCATTGTGTTGGCTTTGATCCCAAATAATTTTATCTTGATACAATTGTACGGCAGCAATTGCAAACTGTTTAGCATTGTCTTCAACTAATCCATTCCAAGCCAATTCTCCACACATAGATTCAGCACCAATAGAAGAAGTAACCGATGGAGTTCCATATTCCATTGCTTCCAATAATTTGCCTTTAATTCCTGCGCCAAAACGAAGTGGTGCCAACAACACCCGAGCATTTGAAATGACCTCTTTAGCATTTTCAGCTCTGCCTTTTATTACAAATCCTTCCTTCTCATTATGCAATTGAAGAACTTTCTGCGAAGGATAGGACCCATAAATTTCCAACACTGTTGTAGGAAGTTGTTTTCTAATCAAAGGCCAAATCGTTTCTTTCAAATACTGAACCGCATTCCAGTTGGGTTCATGAAGAAAGTTACCTATAAATACAAAATGTTCTCTATGATTAAATGGCAAAGTATTCCTATCAACCGAATAAACCACTAAAGGCAAATAATACAAAAGCGATTGATCTATTTTAAAAACTGACTGCAAAACTTCCATTTCATATTCAGAAACCATCAAAGATACATCTGAACGCAAAATACTAGCAATTTCTCTTTTGGCCACTTCTTCTTGTAGTAAATCCGAAACTTCAAATTTCCGATTCGCTTTAAAGGCATTCTGACGAGCCAAACGCAAACAATGCAAATCTTCGGTATCCAATACCCTAACAGCATCAGGGCAATGTTCCGCAACACGCCAACCAAATTGCTCTTCTATCATAAAACGATCAAACAAAACTACATCCGGCTGTAATTCTTTTACAAACAAATCAAAACTAGAATCATTCAACTCTATTGCTACCTTATCAACACCAAAATCAGCAAGAGAAACCATAAAATCACTATCCTGAGCTGGACTTGCAAAAGTAATGGCAAAACCCTGTTTCTTAAACAAAGAGATTAACTGCATCATTCTTCCCCCAGCGGCAGATGAATTAGGTTCAGGCCAAACAAAACCGATAATTAATAGTCGTTTATTCGTATTCATAATTACGTAATAGTGAAGTACAAAATAATGGTAATTAAACGGGAATTCCATCCTATTTCCTAAAAATTGAACATAAAAAGAGTAATTTTGCAACTCTAAATTAATAATTCATGTTAGGACTTAAATTAGCTACCGATCCCAGATGGGTCAATATCGTGGAATCCAATATTGAAGAAATCTTAACCGACCATGCGTGGTGCGAACAAAAAGCAGCCACTAATGCTATTTACATCATCGTCAACAATTCAGAAAAAGAAGAATTGGTTACCGAAATGACCCGAATTGCTTTAGAAGAAATGGAACATTTCCAAATGGTACACAATATCATTAAAGAAAAAGGATTGGTATTAGGCAGAGAAAGAAAAGACAATTATGTGAATGATCTCGTGAAATTTGCTAAAAAAGACGGAAGTAGAAACGATGCTTTAGTCGAAAGATTGCTATTTGCAGCCATGATTGAAGCTCGAAGTTGCGAACGTTTCAAGGTGCTTTCAGAAAATATACAAGACCCTGAATTGGCAAAATTCTATAGAGACCTCATGATTTCAGAGGCAGGACATTACACCACTTTCTTAGGCTTTGCCAAACAGTACCAAGAAAATATCAACGTAGATATACGTTGGAAAGAATGGATAGCCTACGAATCCTCCATTATCACAAAATACGGAAAACAAGAAACCGTTCACGGTTAAAGCTAAATCCTCAATTACTAATTGAGGATTTTTTTGTTTGATGTTTTTTGGTAGCACCCATTTTACATTCTGAACCTGACTTGTCCCGCTATCCGCGCTACAAGGTAGCTTGCTGCTATCGGGGCTAGAATAGCTGTGTATTTTCCAATACAAAACAGAATCATTATAAAACAAAAAACCCCGTTCCGTTAGAAACAGGGTTTTCAAAAGAAAGGCGACGACATACTCTCCCACATAACTGCAGTACCATCTGCGCAGGCGGGCTTAACTACTCTGTTCGGGATGGGAAGAGGTGAGCCCCGCCGCAATAACCACCTTAAGAAGTTATAATTGCTTTGGGCAATTTTTCAATAGTTAATTATCAATTATACATTGTTAATTATCCATTGAACAATATCTTAACATACTGAGATAAAGAAAAGTAATTAGAAAATTTCATCTGGCACCCGGAGGTGCCAGAGGATTGTACATAAGCTTACGGGTTATTAGTACTACTCGACTATGACATTACTGCCTTTACATCTATAGCCTATCAACGTGGTCATCTTCCACGACCCTTAAAAGAAATCTCATCTTGTGGTGGGTTTCGCGCTTATATGCTTTCAGCGCTTATCCCTTCCAAACGTAGCTACTCTGCAGTGCCACTGGCGTGACAACAGATACACTAGAGGTTTGTCCAATTCGGTCCTCTCGTACTAGAATCAGATCCACTCAAATTTCTAACGCCCACAGTAGATAGAGACCGAACTGTCTCACGACGTTCTGAACCCAGCTCGCGTGCCACTTTAATGGGCGAACAGCCCAACCCTTGGGACCTTCTCCAGCCCCAGGATGTGACGAGCCGACATCGAGGTGCCAAACCCCCCCGTCGATATGAGCTCTTGGGGGAGATCAGCCTGTTATCCCCGGCGTACCTTTTATCCTTTGAGCGATGGCCCTTCCATGCGGAACCACCGGATCACTATGCTCTACTTTCGTACCTGATCGAC